>Ga0265299_10000869_pt1 | contig 36488 bp, 26 predicted proteins | sample AusTroGonzalo_MG_4_FD_193485 | JGI IMG/M metagenome (GOLD analysis project Ga0265299, IMG submission 193485) | Bovine rumen microbial communities from tropical cattle in Woodstock, Queensland, Australia - Gonzalo_02 | ecosystem: Host-associated > Mammals > Digestive system > Stomach > Rumen ... | reverse complement strand
AACCATCTCAAAACCTTCATTCTCGAGGTTATATTGCAGTATTTCACAGATATCCTGCTCATCATCTACAACAAGTATCTTCATAATTCTTCTGAATTTCAAGGTGCAAAGTTATATACTTTTTCCGAAAAATAGAAAGGATTTATATTACAATGTTATTAAATCTCAATATAGCAGGTGTGTCTTGCATGATAATTATTGTTTTACGTAAGTGTTCAGCCGCCTTTTCAAATTCGAGGGAATTCTGCAAAGTTGTGGGTGCAGACGGGGCGCAACGTTCAAAAATGGGTGCAAATTGGGTGCAACTTTGAAATGTGAGAAAAAGAAAAGTCCCGTAAGTCATTGACCTACAGGACTCTTTCTTTGGCGCTTCAGGATGGGCTTGAACCAACGACCCCCTGATTAACAGTTAAAAAATGTAAGATTTTACGATATTATGTTTAAAACTATTTGGTTGATTCACAGAAAGTTAGTAATTTTGCAGCAGTTTATGATACTTCATGAAATTGGGTAATTCTGATTATTAATAACCAAAATTTGTTCAGACGAAATGGCGGTGTACAAAGGGATTTCCAAGGATTGCGGGTATCGAGATAACCAAAATTTGTTCAGATTTGATAAATTGAATGATATGGAAGAAAGAAAAAAGAGAGAAAAGATACCCAATCTGGAGTCGTTGACTATAGGAAATTGTACTGTCGCACTCACCCTTGACACAAGGTACAGAGACGAAAATGGGAAATACCACGCTTCCATTCGGTTCACTGTGAATGGTAGCCGTTACTTCTTACATTTGGGTTACAAATACTCCGTTGCAGAATTTGATGCCATCAATAAAGCTGATGGTCGAGGACGTGGTGGGAACCAAAGTCAGAACTTCATCGACAGGAACCAATTGGTGGAACTCTATAACCAGTATGTTGATCTTGTCAGAGACATGTATAATAAAGGTACCTTGAAGTCGGTCGATAATATCCGTGCCGTCATAACCGGGCGTATCTCTACTTATGGTAACACGGATGAGAGCACTTCACCTTATGCAAATTCGTTCATTGGGCTTTGGAATGAGGTTATATCACAGAAGAAGGCCAGTACTGCAGAGACATATCGCAATGCCCGTGACTGTTTCATCAAGAGTGGGGTGTATGACGCCAAAGACGGTTACAACGTTGATGTGGAAAAGATCAAAGCATGGATTGCCTATATGAAGGAAATGAGGTACACGCAAACCACTATTGGCTTCTATCTTCGCGCCATTCGTGTGGTATTCAAGGCTTGTATCAGTAATGGTTATATGCGAGAGAAGGACTATCCGTTCAGTGCTACAGACCCGATGAAAGTGAAGATACCGTCTGGCTCTTCACGTAAGGCAGAGTTCCTGACGGTTGAGCAAATGACAGAACTATATGAGTTTTATACGGATGGTATAATCCCTAAAACTTATAAGCATTCGGAACAGATGAAACAGAGCCTGGGCATGTTCCTTGCCCAATATCTTTGCAATGGATGTAACCTCTATGACTTGGCTTTGCTCCGCTACGAAGACTACTATGACTTCTCTGAGCATAAGGCGCTCCGTTTCTACCGCCATAAGACGAAGGATCATTCTGAATCTGGTTCCGAGGTAATCATCCCTATCATACCTCCGTTGAAAAGGATATTGGACGATTGGGCTACACCAGCCAAGAAGGGTGAGTTGCTTTTCCCCTTCCTGCTTGGCGAAGGTATCGACCCTGACAGCAAGAAGGCCAGGGACAAGATACATCAAGAGAATCATAATGTGGCAGACAGGGTGAAAAAGATAGCAAAGATTATGGAATGGGAGATAGAGCCTTCATCAACGTTTGCCCGTCATAGTTTTGCTACCAATATGAGTCGTGCGAAGGTGCCAATGGATTACATCAGCTTTGCTATGGGTCATTCTGTGGGTAATACGGGACAGATAACCAAGCGTTATATCTCACCATATCCCATTGAGGAACAGATGCAGTATAACTCCTATTTACTGAATCTCGAAGAATTGAAGTCCCTGCGTCAGAAGGACATGACCAAAGAAGAATTGGTCAAAATGGTAAAGGAAACTATGACAAAAGAAGAGTTGTTGAGTCTGCTTTTGGGTAAGTAAAAGGCTAAAAAACGAGAAAAGATAGGTTAAGTGTGCCAAGATACAAAGAAAAGTCGTACCTTTGCACCATAATATATAATAAGGTATAAGGAGTTCATGGCAAATCGGAAATACAAATACGAGGATATGCAACCTGTGTTAGAACGGTTGTTACAGGATAAGGAATCGGATGAACTGGAGTTTAAAACGGCTGCAGGCGGATTTCCCAAGTCCTTTTGGTCATCATATTCTTCCTTTGCCAACACGAATGGTGGTGCTATCGCCTTCGGTGTTAAAGAAAAAGATGGAGAAATCGTTCTTGACGGATTGGATGAATCGCAAATTGCCAAGTTAAAGCGTGACTTCTTCAATGGTATGCATAGCAAGCAGAACATTAATATTGCATTGCTGAAAGAAGATGATGTGTATGATGTCGAGTTTGGTGGAACGCATTTCCTTGTTTTCTATATTCCACGGGTAGACATTAGTTTGAGACCTGTATTTTGTGGCTTAGACCCTTATACTGGCACTTATCGCCGTGACCTTGATGGTGACTATCATTGTTCACGCGAAGAAGTCAACAGTATGTTTGCTGATGCCAACCTTGCAAGTCCGGTAGATGGACGTATTTTGAAGAACTTTAGTAAGGATGATTTGGATCCAGCCTCAATTCAGCAGTATCGCCGTCGTTTTGAGCAGTGGAATCCTGACCATGTTTGGAATGCATTGCCTGAAGACCAGTTCTTAGAAAAACTCAATGTGTTTAGAAGAGACAGGAAGACAGGCGAATATGGATTGACCTATGCTGGCCTGTTAATGTTTGGTACTTATAGTGCTATTATGGACGAGAATCCGAACTTCTTCCCTGACTACCAAGAGATACAAGACCCAAAAGACAGATGGGTAAATCGCATTTGTCCTGATGGAAATTGGGAGTCTAACCTATTTCAGTTCTATAGTAAGGTATTGCCCATCCTCCAGAACTTCTTGCCCAAGCCTTTTATTTTGGAAGATAACCAGCGAAAGACGGAAACTCCTGCTCATGTAGCAGTCAGAGAGGCACTATCCAATATGTTGGTTCATGCGGATCATACAGAAAATGCTACGTTGAATGTCTATAAGTACCCTAACAAGATGGTGTTTTCTAATCCCGGTACCATGCTTATCTCCCAGAAACAATTCTACAAAGGTGGTGAAAGTATCTGCAGAAACAAGTATCTACAGACGATGTTTACTTTTCTTGGATCTGCTGAAAAAGCTGGTAGTGGAGCAGACAAGATTATCCACGGATGGGAAAAGCAGAATTGGAAACGACCGTACATTACTGAAAGAAGTCGCCCTAATAAGGTTGAACTAACGATGTCAATGGAATCTCTTTTAGACGAAAACGTCAAAAATGGCCTGACAAAGTTGTTTGGAGAAAAAGTTGAGCAACTACCACGTCCGCAATTGATGGCGTTAGCAATGGCCTATTCGGAGGAAGAGATTACTAATGAGCGACTGCAATACGCATTGGATATCCATCGTGCTGACATCACCAAGATGCTTAATGATATGTGTGCAGCTCATTTGTTGGAAGCGTCTGGACACGGACGAGGAACAAAATATCATGTCTATGGCACTAATGTTGCTCTTCTGGAGCCTAATGTTACACTTAGCATGGGAACTTCTGGGGCTAATGTTGCTCTTCTGGACACTAATGTTACACTTCCAGGCTCTAATGTTACACTTGAATGTTACACTTCAGGGCCTAATGTTACACTTCCAAAGAGATATACAAAGGAGCAGCTGAAAGAAAAAGTCATGGCGATATGTTCAGACTGGGTAACTGCAGAACAAATCGCAGCCCAGTTGGGACGTGATATCAGATATGTCAAAAGCCATGTCATACCTCAAATGGCTGATGTCTTAGAAAAGATGCATAATGTTCCTCATCATCCAAGGCAAAAGTATAGGCATAAGAAATAGCTGTTGTTGAAAAAATGTGCCAAATATGACGGAATTAGATATCAACAATCTTCCAGCAAACCTCCATGTTGTCAATGAGCTTGTTGCAAAATACATAAAGGAGGGTTTTCTTAGTTTCGATGAAAAACTAAGGCTGATGTATTTTTTCAAAGACTATGGTGACATTGGTTCATTTTTTATTCATGAAGAAGTAAAACTATCAGACGTTCCTGGTTTACCTTTAAAAATGTCTGTTGCAAAGGAGATATTTTCAGAATCACAAGCGTTTTTAAAACAATACAGGGACTATAAGAATATCCTCGATGGGTTTGAAGTAAAGACAGATTGTGATAATTTCCTCGCTCCTTTCGTCCATAATTGGGAAATCAATAGAGATTATTCCCTAAAGGTACATAAAGAGTACGTTGATCTTGACAATCGATTGGGATATATGGATGAAAGAGAGTCGGACTATGCAGAACTCTTAAAAAAATGTTATGAACTATACGACCAACAGAAGGAAGCCAGTATCAGAGCAAAAAGTGCAGGTGAGGAACTTGAGATGGCTCGTAGAAAGTTATATGGTCTTGAAAAGTTCAACCTGAGATGGCTGTATATTGCAGTTGAACAAATTTCAGATTTGATGGAGGGTGTCCTTTCAGAATCAAACGAAGATGAGAGCGTATGAGGGCACCAATATCAACAGGTCGCAAAAAAATATATATTAATGGCAAGTTGTGTTATTATCTATATTATGTGTGTGACTTCCTTTTTGAGAATATTGAAGAATTTGATTTCATAGACCTTATGAATATGAGACCACTCCATCATGAAACAAAAAAGTATGGCAAGAAGGAGTGCAAGATTAAAATTTGCAGTAAACAAGAAGATAAGTTTTGTTATCTCCTTTATATGATTTCGGAGACACTACAATTTCCGATAGAGGAGAGAGATAAATGGTTGAAATTTATTTGCGAGGCAACAGGAGTCTCCAAGAGTTATTATCGCTCATATCATCTTCGTGTGTTGAAGTCTGATAAGAATGATGATAAATCCTTTGTTTCTGAGGTTGAACAGGCATTTAAGAATAGTAAGCTTTTATAGGAACATATAAAATACACATAATTTTTGTTAATTATTCTCCTTGAAAATCGCAAGCAATTGGCTTTCAGTTGCTTGCGATTTATTTGACATTAACCATCCTACATAAAAGTGCTTCGGTAAAACAAAGTACCTTTGCAACGCATAAAGGTTCAAACAATATGCGTTGTGACAACTAATGCTTATGGGTAATCCTGAGCGATGTTAAACTTAATAGTGTTTTATATGGGTAAAAATATCATTTCAATCGAAAAACTTCTTCAAAAACCCGTGTGTATGATGACGGGTGAGGAACTCGCGTTCCTTATTAATAATATAGGGTTATTGACGGACAGGAAGGTTAGCGAAGGTAAGACGCCTACTCCAAACCGAAGATTAGCCTATGGTATAAAGGGCATAGCGGATACTTTCGGTTGCTCTATACCTACAGCGAACCGTATCAAGAAGAGCGGCGCTATTGACAATGCCATCTCTCAGGTCGGTCGAAAGATTGTTCTTGATGTTGATCTTGCTCTCGAGCTCGCAGCTGATAATAATATAAATAAGGTATAGGAGGGAATTATGGAGGGATATATCAAAATATTCAGGAAAAAGTTGGAATGGAGGTGGTTCCGTGATCCGTCTGTGGCCCACCTCTTCGAATACCTAACATTACGCGCGAACTACTCAGACAAAGAGTGGCAGGATAGGATTATAAAACGTGGTCAGTTGATTTCATCCCGAGAGAAGTTGTCGGAAGAGACAGGTCTGTCGGTAAAGATTGTTCGTAGATGCCTTAATGCTTTAAAAAGGACAGGTGAGATAAGCATCGTGACTACCAATCAGTACACGCTCATTACGATTACCAAATATTCTGAGTATCAAGGGGAACTGGGGGAAGAGGGCCTGCGGAAGGCCTGCGTAGGACCTGCTATCGCCCAGCAGAGGGCCACAAAAAAAGAATATAAGAAGGATGAGAAGCGTATAGACACTTCACTACGTTCAGGCTCTTCGTCGTCTGCGACGACCTGTGAAAGTGACGAAATGAATTTTCTGGCTTTTATGGATTTCTTTAACTGCACGATACAAGAGAATGGTGCTCAGATACCAACCATCACCGTGATGACCCCACAACGGCGCCAGGCTGTTGGTGCCCGAGTCAGGGAATATGGCAAAGATGCTTTGCGCAGGGCCGTCATTAATGCAGCCACTGCCCCATTCTTGAATGGGGCTGGTGACAAGGCATGGGTGGCCGACTTCAACTGGATTTTCAAGCCTCTTAACTTCGTCAAGGTGTTAGAGGGAAACTATAATAGAATAATTAAATCAAATATTAATAGCAATGGAAGACAAAACATTATCAGCAACAGCGGTCGTCGAACGGCTGAGGACATCTATGGTGGAGCAGCAAGAGCTATCGCCAGCCTTGAACAAGAGGCTCAACAACTTAACGAAGACCTTCCCGTCGTTTAATGAATTCTGCGAGAAGTTCAATCCTGATACTCAGGAACATTTTGCAGACGAGCGTAAGACGATACTCAATGATTACTCCACACTTGAGATGATTGACTTGGCATACGGACAGAACAAGGCAGTAGAATGGCTGGTTGCTCAACTTGCTGATCTAAACGCATATTGTGGCATCATCAACATGCGGGACGATCAGACCCAACGACTGGCAAAGGTAATCTATGCTGAACATAAGAATACTAAGTTCTCAGAGTTTATGGCATTCTTCCTCAGATTCAAGGGAGGGGTGTTCGGGCACTTCTATGGGAATGTTGAGCCAATGGTAATTGCATCTCATCTCCATGACTACCTCATTGAGAACGAGCTGAAGCGCCGGAAGTGGCTCAACGAACATTATGAGGAGATGAAGGCCCGTCAGAACAGACAATGGGAAGGCTTCAAGAACGAGATGTATCAAGCAGTCTCTGAAAAAGAAGACAAACAGTACCTTTGTGAAGTTCTATTCCGAGAGTACGATGAGGAACACAAGGTGCTAACATTAAAAGTTCCTGACCAGGAAACTTATGATGCATTTGACAATCTGCTTGCTAAGGGATTACATGGTGTTCTGGTAAAACACTATGGAAACGGTGTTCGCGTACAGTATAGAATTGAGTCTATGATAAAACGTCGCACCTCTATTATTACGGACGACAGGAAGGATCGCAACGTACAGCCCCTTCGTAATTTCCTAACAGGCCGACCGCTGTTATCGAGGAAGGATGGTGTAAGGCTGAAGGTTGACTACATAGTCAATACTGCCGAAGCTATCGTCAACAACACCTATAAGGTCAGTGAGGAATCCTTGAATGCAATGCGTTCCATATTCTTGCAACAATACCAGTGCAATCCAGAACAATACATCGCTATGCGCAAGAACAATTCCGAGAACTCGGAAATATTATAGTAATTCTAAATTATCTGATCATGGCTAATGAGACAATTTACGCGCGTCAGGACAACAAGGTTGCCGCTGTCGCCGACTCCACCAAGAAGGAGTCTGCAGGAAAGGAGTCAACGACTCTAAGTGAGAAGGATGCCAAGACTATCCGCAAGTTTCTGCAGGAGCTGAAGCCCTACGAGGCCGATGCACTGAGGATAGCGATAGCCTTGGCTGACGGGAAGGTGGATACCAAACTCCTTCCCAGTGATGAACAAATGGCCCTCAACCGTTATATGAATAACGGCATGGCTAAAGAGCAAAGCAGTCCGCAGCAGGTGCAGTCGCACCGAATTCACCAAGCATCACAGCTGTGTAAACACACTGCTAATTACTGCAACAAGCTACAGTTGCTCTCTGTCTATGAGTCCTTAATGGAGTTTGCTGTCAATACGACCTACGTAGACCAGGCCCGTGCCGGACTGGATAGGATGACTATTACCCGAACAGGGCAGTCTCCATCGACATATGGAACAAGTAATGGTGTTACGAAATAGTGTATTGTCATGAAAATCGTAACAGCACCGCACATGGAACGCTACCAGTTTCGCACTTTGACAGGGTATGACGAACTTGTCATACATCTGTCTGGTGCGGCTGGTGAATGGCTGGCAGGAACAACGAATACTAACGATGGTTATGTTGTTGGCAATCGTACTCTATTCTGTGACTTACTTTCTCGCATGGAGATGGTACCAGTTATGGGTACGGGATTCCGCAGACCGCAGTCTCTTAATGCAGGACAGGCTCAGTATTCAGAGCTTCAGCTTCAGACGGAATGGGGAATTGGCCGCAAGGTTATCCGTCGCTTACTCGACGAGATGGAGATCGTGGGTCTTATCAAATGTGAGAAGTCCACAGTGGCATCAACCCTTACGTTTCCCTGTATCGGGAGTTGGCGACTGCACGATATAGTTATCGTCAATCCCTATCATTACTCATTCGACTCTGATGAATGTATTAATCTGAAAGGAGATCAGCCATGACTCAAAGTAGTGTTCTCAACAAGAATTGTGGGCAGTATCATCACTCATCTGTATTATTTTCCCCGTGCGTCCAGCCAGAAGGTCGAACGTGCAGGATAGAGCCAGAACGTTTTTTGCAGAGCGAGATATGCCGAGGTAGCACCGCCCCAAAAGGTCGTTGTCCCCCCGGCGTTCTCGCCCTGCATCCCGAAAGGCCACAGGGAAGAACAGTGCTCCTTGACTCGCACTATAAAATCAATGAGGTATAACAACATTTTATTTTTGAATGACATGAACAATGCAGGCAACAAGAAGAGTCCTCGCAAAGCTTTAGAACCGAAGGACAAACGAAGTGAATTGGTTCATTTCAAGGTGAACCCACGTGAGTATCTCGACATCTGCACGACTGCTAAAAAGTGCGGAATGACCGTTAGTGAATATGTTCGTTCACGTGCATTAGACTATGAGCCAATAGCACGTATGACCACTGAGGAGAAAGACCTCATCACTAAGTTAGCGCAGACACGTTCCGACATCGCCAACTTCATCAACGCTATCAACGGCCTGACATCTGAAGAGAAACGCAAACTCTTCCATAATCGTCAGCTGATGGAGAAATGGTACAATGAGGTGAAGCCCATCTCCGAAGCCGTAAGTAAGTTTATCCGTGACATCAGGAACATGAAGATGCTCCGTCCACGAACAACGAACAAAACAGAAAAGGAGGATGTTTAATGGTAGGAAAATCAAAGGCAATATCTCACGGAATCAACAACCTCCGCTACATTATGGGTGAGTCCAAGAATAAGAAGCACCCAGAGAAAATAGACTTCATTTGCACCCAGCACCTTCCACTGGGGCTGGATGCAATGGGGGTATGGGAGTCTATGCTGGCTTCATTGGCAGGACACGACAAGCTGAAGAACACTCTTATTCAGGTTGAGCTTAGTCCGGCAAAGGAACATACCAAACACTTCACCGTTGAGGACTGGAAACTACTGTGGATGGATTTCATTGAGGAATTCGACAAGCAGACTATCAAGGATAAGAATAATAATTTGAAGTCCAAGCCTACTAACCTTGTCGGTAGTAAAGCTGTTGTTTGTTTACATCGAGAGTCAAAGGGTGAGATACCACATCTCCATGGTGGTGTCTGCCGCGTGGATGAAGATGGCAATGTAAACAATGACCATGAGATACATATTCGTGCACAGCGAGCAGCTGAAGCTGTAGCTAAAAAAAGAGGCTGGGCAACAGCGATGGATGTTCGTACTTCTAATGCTGAACATATAACTAATATCTGTATGAGCACCCTGAAAGACATGCCACGATGGTCATGGGAAGACTATGTTGCTCGTATCGAACGTACCGAAGGTGAAAACCTAAAGGTCAAGGCGCGAACAGACAGCCAAGGAAATGTCAAGGGCTATGCTATCATCTGTGGCAAGGCCAAATATAAAGCTTCAGAACTTGGTAAGAATCGGTCACTGGCCTATTCGAGACTCGCAGCTACATGGTCGAGACTTCATCCCGTATCTGTCATCAAGCAAGAAGAAGCTCGTCCTTCAACATCACGGTCTGTCAACAAAGTAAATACTATTTCAACGACACTACCTATTAATCGCAAGCATCTGCTATTGGAGGAGGACAAGCAGCATAATATGCCAAGGAAGGATGACACTCGAAAAGAGGGTTCGACCCTTAAGGGGTCTTATACCACCTGGACACCAGATAGACGGCCTATTGATATAGATGTAGACGGGACGAAGCACCATCTCTATCTTCCGAAGGACGTTCTTCAGCTTTTCGATGACATCTTCGACTATCGAGAGGTGGACAACTGGAAGCCACTTACCAATCTCGCCTGTGCATACTTTGCAGCTTTGCTTGCGCCAGACGAACAAATCTCTGTTGGTGGAGGTTCATCCAATAATACAGGTTGGAGTGGCAAGAAAGATGAAGATGAACTTGATTATGCTCGCCGTTGTGCGCAAATGGCAAAGTCTAAGTTGGGTGTTAGGAAAAAATCAAGTGGTTTACATAGATAATAATGTATTATGGATAATAAGATTACATCCGATGATCTTCGGGGAATGCTTGACGAGTATTCACCTGAACAGCAGATGGAGATGGATGCCCAAGCTATCAGAGAGGGAGCAAAAGCCCTCTCTGATGCTGTGGCATCACTTGACAGATGCTTGGCAAAGATTCCACATCTCGTCGAAATATTGAATCAAGCAACTAAGATCGACCTGTCCGAGAACACAAAGAACGAGATAATTGCCATAGGAAAGTCCACAGGAAAGAAAGCTGCTAATACATTTCGAGTAGAAGTGGAGCCTGTCATAGAGAAGGCTCAGAGAAGAACAGATTACATTTCTATTCCTGCTCCCGCCTACTATTGTCTAATAATATTACTCGTTGTTTTGGTTGGTTTTGCTATCTCTATCTGCATAGCCAATTTTGTGTATTGGAACAACCATTATATATGGAATATAACATGGATTACCTCTGGGGCGTTTGTCTTATTTTCCATCGGAACCCTATTCCTTTTTCATAAAGGATGGCTTTCATAGAAGCATCCCAATTGTGGTCCAGTAACAATCACAGTCGGAACAGGTATGCATTACATACATCCTGATTGTTATTACTAATTCGGTGGCAGCACGATATTCTCCACGTCATGAGATTTCTCGAATAGCGGAGAAATTTCCTCATCAGTGAATCCGGCGGTGTCGCAGAATTCATCCATGTTAGTCCACGTTTCAATGATTTGTACTATTGTCGTGGACTTTTTTGTACCTTTGCATAAAGGTTATCAATTATACAAATTTACAAGCGTATGAAAAAGATTTCTTTGCTTTCAATGATTGCCGCAGGTCTGCTCTTCAGCTCATGCGGTGCATTCAAAAGTTATGTTGCCAGTTATTCAATAGGTTTAACTGCGGTTGAAAGTCCTGCCGATGCCAAACAACAGTTTGGTGAGACTAAGGTCGTTACCTTTGATGAAGGCGGTATCAATAAGTACCGCTATGAGGATGACTACATTGATATTGTATGGTATGTAGGTCTGAAGCAGTTCAATTTCACCTTGAAGAACAAATCAGGACACACCCTCAAAATCAATTGGGATGACGTTAGCTACGTTGACGTTAAAGGACAAGTCGGACGTGTAATGCATTCTGGAGTAAAATATGCAGACCGCAATAGTTCTCAACCGGCAACAACGGTTCCTAAAGGAGCAAGTATTAGTGACATACTTCTACCCACAGATAATGTTTACTACGCATCAGGTCAATATGGTGGATGGAGAGAGACCTATCTTGTTCCATGTGTGTACAAGACACCAGAGGCTTTCAATTCAGAAGCTCCAACCCTTGTAGGAAAGACGATGACAGTAATGATGCCAATCATGATAGAGAATGTTCAGAATGACTACACATTTACATTCAATATTGATAAGCTGTTGAATGAAGCAAAATAACCAAACCCTTTATGCTGAACGCCAACCCTTGTGGTTGGCGTTCAGTGGCTAATTCCATATTTTAATTGAGGCAACTTCTCCTTGTGTTTTATAGTTCCCTATATTGCTTTCACGATAAACATGTTCTGCTTCAAGGATTGTCCCTTTACAGATTTTGTATATATCACATTCATCTCCAATTTTTAGGCTACTGTTCTCAGCTTTTTCAACCCTTAATATATTCTCTCCGCTTCTTTGTACCACAACGAAGATAACTTTCCTATTTAAATATGTAATTTCTATATGTGTTCCGACTTCTAATGAATGAACATAAATGGTTTCATCTTCATATCCCCACACACTATCAATATTAATATGATGGTTTAATTCATGCCAATCTACAAATCCAAGATATATTGCAATTGTATTTAATGTATATTCGCTTGCTCTTCGAGCATCATCAATATAATTGAAAAGACGTTTCAGCGTTGTAACCCCGATAGTGCGTTTAGTTTCATTATAGATATACATGGAAAGTAAACCAAAATCACCTGCTTTCTCAAAAAGAAGGTTGGATTTTTGTTTTACTTTTTCAATTATAATATTGTTTAAAGTCATACTTCTATTTATATAAATGTTATTTCCAAGCGTCCCAGTCATCTGAATAGCTAAATCCACCATAAGCACTTCCAAATTTAGGGTCGTGTGTAGATTTGTGATGATGCTCTTCTTCAAGACCTCTTATATTCTCGAATATATCTTTGAATGGTTTCATAACTATGTTATCGCTCTCTGTGCTGATTGCCAATCCGTAAGCTGTTGACAGAATAGGACATAGTTCATAGTCAATGATTTCGTCCATGTCTTTGATGGACTTAACATTCCACTCTTTATGAGATATTTGTTTCCTTTCTTGATAACCTCCGTAGCATACACGTAAGCTTTTGAATGTACTTCCACCACCGCAATATACCAGTGGTCTGTTCTTCAGTGCATCCAATAGACGATGAATCTGTAATCCTGTCTGCCTCTTGAATTCGTGCTGGAGCTTGGTTCTCAAGGAGTCACATACTTGATTCACTTCATTGATATATACGTTTCTGCGTCCCTGGTTGATTTCAGAGGCATCCTGCACATTGACTACAGTTCCTGTTTGGTTGTTTTCATTCGCGCCAGTCAGGAAGTTAAGACCTTTGTTGATGGAATAGAAATCATAAACCTGCGGTTTCTTGTCTTCGATGGTGAAGAAAGAAATGTCAGTTGTTCCTCCACCTATGTCAATCATCAGACTCATGCCAGTAGCAAGTTTCCCTTGACTGATAAGCGGCTTCAAACATGCATATGCTTCAGGGAATACAAGTAAACCATATTCTTCTTTTATTTCTTTTGAATAAGCGACCAATTCTGTCAAGTCCACCAGTTCCTTCATTGGAGTGGCAAGGAACTTCTGCTTATCATTAGCAAAGACATCCTCCACCAGTCGATAGGCTGAAGCTATGATGCGTGTCGCTATTGTTTTGACTGCGTTGATATGGCTACTGTCCGTCGGAGCACCCATCTGTATGGTAAACTCTTGACCATACATTTCTTCCAAATCAAACAGAATATATGCCAGATACCACGTTGAGAAATACAAGGCATTGACCTGCGTCATTCCTGTTTCTGATGGATGGAATGTACTTTGCTTGAAGTAGCGTATGATACGGCCATCATACCTGCGAGGTAAATAGCCATAGGATAATAAACCGTCTTTCCCTACGCCCACAATGGAAGGTAGGGTATAAAACAGACGGTGGTAAGTATCTTCGAACTTCATGAAGGTATAGTTCAATTCTACACCCTCCTTGTTCTCAATACAGACCTTAGTCTGATGGGTTCCAAAGTCAAGTCCTACTGTAATCATAACTTCAGATGATGTTTATTAGGTTTAATGACACTATACTTTCGCCAATCTCTATCTGTGATGCTTCACGGATTTGAGTCAGACGATCTTCTTTCTCCTTTTCCATCTGCTGGATTCGGGCCTGAGCGAGACGGATTGCACCTTGCAGTTGCTGCACTCTCTTCTCATCCACATTATATAGCATCTCTATGTCTGACTCCCAATTGCGAATGTATCTTCGTAGGTTGTCAATTATAGAGGCATAATATTCTTTCGTCTGTTTCTCGTTTCTCTGTCTGTCGCTTTCTACTTGAAGTTTTATCTCGGATAACCTTTCTGCTTTCACTTCGTTAATCTCCTCTGCGAAATCATAACGCATGTCTTGCAGCATTTCGGTATCGATGTCGGTATTCGTGGCATTGTGTTCTTCTCCATCTGTTTGAGAACGGGAGAAAACACGATCAACCATATCTTCGTTCTTTACTATTTCCCTGTCTTTTATACTATAGAGCAAAGGAAGTAAGGTTTCCGTATGTTTGGGTACACCAAGTACTTTTCGTGTTACGCTCATCTGATATACAATCAGGTAGTATGCTGAACCGGACTGTAAAAGGTCATCCTTCGTCAGAGCATAGCAGAATGAAGTCTTAGATTCATCATCGTGCTTATGGAAATAACTCAGACATGCCTGAATGATAGGATGATATATATTCATGAACACCAGTTTGCTGTTGTCATATGCTACCTGCTGATTGAAAGTCATGCGGAGCACCTGCTTGTCTTCTATCTCACGCTTGAATTGTCTAAACAACGTTGCGTTCTCTTCGCCGCCAGGTTGATACTGTGTCAGGAAGTTCTGGAGAATACGAGGATGGCTCAATGGTAACTGCAATTCGTAAACGGCATCATCCACTTTAGAAAGTGTGCATGTTGTTAGTTCCTGACGAATTGCTGACTCTAAATAGTTCCTGAGTTCTATCTCGGTTACATAAGCATTGTTGTTCTGAATGCGGTTAATCTCATCTTTGAAGTATGCGTCATTTGTAAGGGCATTGTCCAAGCCCTCTTCCAGATGCTTAATGCTTTCCTTCTCGTTGGCAACTGCAAGTTCTATTTCTGCAATCTTCCTTTGCTTTTCTTCTTCTGTCAAACGGCTGGTATATAACTCCTTTTCCAATTTGTTATATACATCCTGAATTGTGACGCTGCCACCTCTTTCAAGTGGAGCATCTAATATAGCTTCCATGTCACCAATCGTGCCTCGGAAGATGCCAATGCGGTCAAGAAGTCGGATATAGATGTCTTCCTGAATGGAATCTGCTACGATGATGTTGTATATATTCACGGTCGGTGATTTTTGTCCAAAACGGTCAATACGACCAATACGCTGTTCAACAACCATCGGGTTCCAAGGCAGGTCATAGTTAACCATTGAATTACAGAACTGCATATCCAAACCCTCACTTCCCACTTCAGAAGAAAGAAGAATATGAGCATTAGGATTATTCTTGAACTCGTCAAGTACATCGATACGGTTATCAACCATACCGTGAATCATTAATGTGCCAAAACCTCGATTCTTAAAACGAATCTGGAGATATTTTAAGGTTTTGCGGAACAGGGCAAAGATGACAATCTTCTTGATTCCATGCCTGAAGACCTCATCAATAATTTTGAGCAGTTCCTCAAATTTGGCATCTGGATATTCGGCATATTCATCAATGCCTTTGTCCAAACTGTCTTCCGAATTAAGATAGGCATATACGCTACTTGCTACTTGACGTTTCTTCTGTACCAAGCCTAATGCTCCACCTTGTGTGAGGACTTCTTCGCCCCAATAGTCTGTATATGAATTATCGTCAATATACTCCTCAATAACATTGTCGAACTCTGTTCTTTCCTGTTCAGTCAAGATAACTTTCCTCATGTGCGGCTTTCGCTCTGCCTGTGACATATCTGTCGTAACTTCACGCTTGCGAGTACGAGAGAATATGTTATTCATCATGCTCATAGAGGATATGAGGTATTGCAGACGTGCACGGTTCTTGGAGTTGTCTTCACCATTGAGCATCTGTATAATCTCCTGATACATTGCGTCATCAGCGAATGCCTTACCCACAGTCGTTTGGTGAGAGAATATTTCTACTTCATCAGAGAAGAAACGGGTGAGTATTTCGGACTCATTCAGTTTCTTTGCAATAACTGGAAGTGCGACATGATGATTCAAATCCGTCAGTGCCTCGACAAATGGACGGTTTTCTTGTAGTCGGTTGTCGAAAATCTGATAGTTGTAATATCTTGTGTTATCAAGCAGATGCAGCAGATTATACAAATTCTCTGTGCTAATCATTACAGGTGTTGCCGTTAGGAACACAGCAGCATCTGCTTGACTCATAATGATTTCAGCACCTTTGTACGTCTGAGTCTCTCGGTTACGCATTTTGTGGGCTTCATCGCACAGCACAAGGCTGAAATGGAAGTCATTCGCAGAGAGAAAATCAACGATATTCTTTGGCATATCGTCTTTCCCTTTCCTTCTTGTATCTCCATCCTTATGCTTTTTCATGCGTATCTTCTCATAGTTCACGATAGCATGAACGGAAACACGATGCTCCAGCATGTCAGAAAGAAGTTCCTTCTGGCTATCGTATATCTTGAATTGTAAGCCGAACTTGAAGGCCAACTCATCCTTCCATTTCCGTTGCAGAGATTTAGGGCATACTATCAGCACATGGTTTAACTCTCGACGCGCTTTCAATTCCAGCATGATATGACCAGCTTCAATCGTCTTACCAAGACCCACTTCATCCGCAACTAAAAGCCTCCTATTAGGTGAGTTGAGAAATTTGAGCAACGGTTTGAACTGATATGCCCGGAAGAGCGTCTTTGAAGCTTTCAGTGAAGATATGGTACTGTTGTTAGAACTGCGTATCTTAAAAGTCGTGTTCTTTTTTGAATACTCAGAATAAGAACCGAAGATGCCGCTCATACAACGCTCAAATGGATCAGCAATATTACAGTCAGGCAACAGATTCACTTCAAGTTCATCAGTCACGGTGTTTCCCCAGCTAACTTTGTATAACTGGCGACCACGACGTGGCGGCATGACCTCAATGATTGTGCCATGCCCTTCTGAATCAGTTTTGATGACTTTACTTCCTATATTGAACTTGCTCATTGTCAATTCACAGTTCCTTTATACAACTATTTTTATAAATGTATAATTGTCATTCATATTATTTGCTTTAGCGTCAAGTTTGTCTATAGATGACTTTGATTCATTCAAGAGAATACGCACATCCAGTTCTTTATGAAAACCATCTGTGCAGAGGATCAGCACATCATTTGACTCAACCTCCAATTTTATAGTTTCTATATTTCCAAGCTTGTCATCACCCATAACACAGCGAGTAACGATAGAGGCATATCTATCTTCATCGTAACCTCGCAGAGTCTTTATTTTTTTCAGTTGGCTTAAAATAGAGTGGTCTTGTGTACAGAATAACTGTTTCCCATTACGGAAGAGATAACATCTGCTATCACCTAACCAAGTAATATGTGCTGCATGTCCATCATAGAATAGAGACACTACCACAGTTCCCATTTCACAACCGCCCATAGCGATGCGTTTAATTGCAAGCGTATCATTTGCATAGTCATATGCTTCTGCCATGAGATGTACGACATCTGCTTCCTGTAAATAATGTGAAGACACACAGTCAATAATCGCATCTGCCACAAGGCGAGAAGCAACATTGCCGTGGGAGTAGCCTCCCATTCCATCAGCGACCACGAATATAGCATGATTGTTTTCTAACAATTCATGTGTCAAGTAATCCTGATTTTCATTTCTCGACCCTTTATTTGTATATTCAGTAATTGTCATTTATTTAACTGCTTGTATAGTGTCGCCCCCATGTTTTGTAACACGTGGACGTACATTTATTTTAACAGGCTTGGATGTGATAATACTATCAGATGCTTTGTTGGCCCAGAGATATGCTTCGCCAGACTTCAGGTTTGACATTTCAGCGGCAGTTAATGTTCCCAGAGGGGTTATGGACTTTTGAACATGTTTAACCCACTGTGGGGAATTAAAGCGATGCAGCAAAACTATAGAACTAAGTTCTATGATTTCATTTGGCAAACTCATTGGGTCTTGGCTCGCAATCATGATAGACACTCCTTTGTGACGCATTTCTCGGATTGCAGTTGTGATAGAGCCTACTAAATCCTTGTCGTTCATGTATTTGTGGGCTTCATCGAACACAATAAACTTATTAAATGCTTTACCGTCAACCTGCATCACACCAGAGAAGATATTTAACATCACCACAAAAAGACCAAGGGCTTCATTCTTCTCAATGAACTCGTCGCGGAGGTCAACAATAATTTGACGGCCAGGTCTCAAATAGTCACGAAGTTGTGTTCCATCCGTGATATATTCCTCTGCGAAGTCAAGGCGCTGTGATGCCAAAGCCTTTTGGCCGTTCGACAATGAACTGCTGGCAGCAACACCTCTACGGATATTCCGTAAGGACATGTCGCTACGTATCTTCTTCATAATCATCTTCAACTCACGGATATAGGTAGAATCATTACCCATTGCGCCTAATAGGAACATCCAGTCTTTAACCTGTAATTCCGACGAGTCAAAGCCAATAGGATGCACCTCAATGCTCGGATATTCTGCCTTGCGCTCTTCTACCTTGCTTTCCGGGGCAAGGAGTATCACATCATCCACAGAACCAGCCTCAGCGCCATAGCGTTCTTTCAAAATAGCCAACTGCCTCGCATCATCGTTCGGTGTCACCATCGATGTAAATTCTGGTGCATAATCCATACTGTCACTGTAATGGAATATAACACTTGCCAATGGTGCCCGCAGTTTATTTACTTTGCTAAATTGCTTCAGAACCATTTCCGTTACTGTGCCAATGGTGTAACTCTTACCTGCTCCCTGAACACCGAATAGGCTAAATGTATTACAACCGTCTAAATCTACAGCAACAAGTTTGTCTTTCGTCACAGTCCGGCCGAGTATGCCATATTGTGATGATTCTGTTTCCTTGCCTAACAAAATATCGTATTGAGGCTCTTCATAGTTTACGTCTGTCATATCCTCTTTTTGGGTTGACTTTTGCGTCTGTACCTCTTCCACTTTAGGTGCAGGTTTCTCCGTAATATATGGTATAGATTCTTCATCCGTTGGTGGAGTAGATTGTTGCCCTTTCTCAGAAGTGCTTCCTGTAGAAAGAGCATCCGAAGTCTCGAATTTGACTGATGGCTCCGATTCCTTCTCTTGAATAATCCGTTCTATCTCACGCTGCTGACGGCGTTTCGACATAATTGTCTCTTTCCGATTCGGCTCCATGAAAGAAATGAAGTCCACATCCTCCTGACTCATCTTCTGAGTATCCAACGACTTATCCTTAGACAAGATGTCTGTTATCACTGGGTATCCCATTCGGTAGAATACGGCATCTCCCCAACAATCTTTCTTTTGTTTTTCTTGCTGGCTCAGGTTGTAAATGATACCCATTCTTTTGAACTTGATATCATAGCCTTCATTAAGAGTATTCAAGAAATCTCTAAATTCTTTCACCATTTCGGGGTCTAATATGTTATATCTATTAGCCCTGTCGATATAGAAATTTAACAAATTTGCCAGCTCTAATGTCTTCAGCTCTCTATCTAAACGGTCTGATGCTGCAAATGCTTTTTCAAAATGTTCTTTCAGTGCTTCAATTGTGTTCTCAATTTGAGCAAGCATTTGTTCTTCGAGATTGTCTGTTTCATCTTCTGTGAGTGACTGACGACACTTTACTTCAATGACGGTAAATACAATCTCTCGACTTTCGGTATTGAGATTTACCAAAAGGGCATCGGCTCGATTCTTCTTTTGACTTTCAAGGTTTTCAAACAATTCCTTATGCAAATCAATTGGAATCAAGAACGCCTCTGAAAGCAAATTTTTCTTCTTTAGCAATCTCTTGGTGAAAGTCATGCCGAGCACTTCAAATGCTTTATTTTGCGTACTGTTTACTTGCATCACCAAGGAGCTACTAACAGTGCGCACGTCTTCAAGCAATTCTTTGAATAATTCATCCTCAACATTGATGCCAAATTTTTTGAAATGTGGCTTCATTAACCCCTCAATTTCGCTGGTAGGACGTGTTGTAAGGTAGGATGAAATGCCTGTCCTTTCTTGTCCAGGAATATAATCAAGAAGATATGGTGCTTCTTGACCTTCTCCTTGTGGAAGGTCATAGAACTCTGGCCCCATATTCTTATCGAAGGTAACAACCCAATCGCTAACTTCATGGACAAAAGATAGCATCATGCTTTCATTCTCATTCAAGATAAGCTTTGTAGCAGGTACAGATTCTTTTGCCGTTGAAGAAATAATTTTACCTATAACATACTGAAGATTTGCAAAGAGGCTTACTGCATCATTTGCAAACTCATTTATTGGAGAAGGTATAGCTTTCTCGGCGAAATATCGATTCCATGAGAATTTATCGGTGGTCACCTCCATTCCCACTTGGCTTTTTACTATCACGCCATTGAGATAGAATGATCGCTGTCCTTTTTGAGGTCTTGCCATACCTGTAACCACAGGGAAAGGATTAACAAGGAATGATAGATGAGCCTGATATTTTTGATGATTGTTAATGAAGTCCTGAATTGGATTTATTGAAAATCGCAACTTTGGGAACAAACGATTTTTCGAAGCAAGAGAGAATACTTCTGCCGCTTCGCTTTGGTTTGTTTCCGGGTTGATTAAGTCGCGTAAGGCTTCTCCTGGCTGAATGAGGTGGTCATCTGCGAACAGCCTTATTTCATAGTCATAATGTTTGCCATATTTTTCCATCTCAACCATAGCGTCTGCAAATACATTTGCATCGCCAGCATTGAACAGATTCATGACAAGTTTATTGGTATATGGATGGCTCTTGACATAGTTAAGCATGTGATGGAAAACCAAATCCTTACTAACGTCACTATCAATTGTTTTATCACGACTGATATTCAACAGTGATGAGACATAAGATTTCAGCTGGCGGAATTCAGATGCGAATGTGTCATTTACATCTATAGTGGGAATGGCAAATAATCCCCATCCAAAAGTAAGTTCACCAACATACTGATATATCTGCATTGATGATTCTGGCAAGACTAATGGGGAAACATCCATCGGGAGTTCTCCCATAAATAGTTTGGCCAAATCTTTCCACTGACTTTTGTATTCAGGGTTTTCAATGGTCTTGCTTTCCCAATCTTGGAATAAATCGTATAGATTTATGAGCCATGCCAAACGCAGAGGATGAAGAGGTGACAAAAGTTTCACTTTTTGTTTACCTCCATCAGGCATTTCTACATTAAGCAGTACGGTATCGATATTTTGTATTGCGATCAATGCAGATTCATTTGGTGCTCCTTCAATAAACGAGTGCAGCCATTGAGAATAAGCGTTTACGTATGCCTTTATTTCTTCTGTATAATTGTAAATAGGGAAGATGTTCAATACACCAGATTCGGATGCCGCACACATCTGAATGTGGTTGAATAAGGTGCTACGAAGTTCTTTCAATTCTTGTGGCACGACAACCTCAGCTGGAATTTGTTCAAAACTCCAATCCTGCAGCTTTGTGTCTGTAGGATTGCCACTAATCTCAGCGAACACTCTGCCTAATTGAGTACAATGTTTGTAGAAGGCGCGTTCAAGTTCCAGTAGTTTCTTTGAGCATTGAATTTGGTAAGCGTAAGCAGCTTTGCCGTAATCAAAATGGTAAACATCATTAAGCGTTCCTGTTTTCCATTCAGTTTTCTCAGAAATCTCAGGTACTACAATTTCTTCTGTCTGTTCGGCTTTACGCAATGTTTCAATCCTGTATGTGAAATATGCCTGTAGCATATTGTCAGGATGGTTACGTTTACTGTTCTCTGTATCTATATCTTCAGGTGGCTCACCATCAACAAGGTTCTTAATTGTAAAATAGGTAGTCTCATTGGTGGTAAGATATTGGCCTTGTGTATGGAACTGTTCTTTGGGCAAATCAGGGTTTTGCTCATGTTCCATTTCCCACAATGCCTGTATGCTATCCGGCTTGAAGGGGTTATCTTTGTCCAATTGAAGCCCTTGTCCATCGAGTGCATGAACACGAAGAAAATACTGTCCATCATCAAATGCGTCATAGTTAATGGGGATGGTTACAGTCTTTGATGAATTCTTGCTATTTATCTTCGCCATCTTCAGGCTGTCTTCTACAACTTGGTAGCCATCTTGATTAACCAGCTGAATCAGATACTTTTCGAGAAGTGGCAACTGAGCAGGTGACGGATTAAAAGTAATCTTTACTTTAAGCTTTGATTTCTTTCCGTTAGGAATTTGCATGATTAAGTCACCCGAAGTGTCTTTAACCAATTCTTTGTCTGGGTCTTTCCCTGGTACAATCTCTGCTGTAACTACAACATTATTCTTCTCAATATCCTCCAAACTTTTAATTCTCCATTCAGAGAAGTAAAGGTTAGGATAATTCTCCAATATACGAAGACAAACGGATAAGTTGTCAAACACATCATTTTCTTTCTGGAAGAATTTGACAATATCCTTTTGTATGGTATCTGGAGCCAATGGTAGGGCAGAAGCCTTATCAGCTGGTGAAAGAGAGAAATCGCAAAGGAAATTAGTACATTCCCGATTATAGACAAATCGACTACGGATATTATCCAAGTTGTCCATTAGTTTACTGTCAGGCAGTAAACCAAGTATGGCAAGGCCTTCACCCCATGATGAAAGCTTCCAGCCACATATCTCCATGTAAAGAAGATAATTGATCCTGTCAGACAAAGGAATGCCGAACTCGTTGAAAATCTTGTTCAAGTCCTCAATAAAAGGCTTTTGCTCATCTGGCATTTCTCGATTTAGCTTTTGCCAGAATTCAATCTGCAAGTCCTTTACAGCAAGATCTTGGAAGGTGGCATCACCGTAAGAGTCTTCTGCAGATGTTCGACTATTCGCTGGAATAAGAACAAGCAATGGCTTCTCATTGTTGTTTCTTAATTCAATGAGTTTAGTTGCATGGATATAATCTGGACCTGTTTCGGCATCAGATAAAATAAACACCTGTAACTCTTTATTGATTGGCTTCAATAAAGGGAGCAATTGTTTAAGCTCATTCATGGCAAGTCCAGTCACCTTCATGCAATGACCAGGTTTCGCTTGCTTCAAATCCTCGCGATAGAATTCGACAACAAGTGCAAGGAACTTCTCGTAATATAATGATTGAATATCCATATTTCTAAGTTTATCAGTTTAATAACGAGGACGAATTTTCTGTAACAGGCAAGCATCGCTCATGTCGGTATAGAAACCAATTTGGCGCAACTTGTTTTTAAGAGCATCCATGTTTTCCTTAAATGCAGCGTGTGTTTCTACATCAGCACTTTCAAACCTCGGCTCATTCACACCATTGATGACGAGACCATATCTTGAACGTATCAAGTTTGCCAATTCGTCAATGCTCAGAGAACGGCTGGTATAACTCCCGTTTCCATCCGGCTGAAGAACCAATAGCTGCACCATAGTTTCTAACAGCTTTGAACCTATCACTCCTCTGCGTGGATGTTTTCGTGACCTTCTGCCATCAGCCAGAAGCATAGAGTCCGAGTTTTTCATACAGAGAGAATCCAGCATCCACAAGTGGTATGAGTATTGATATGCACTACCACCACTTGTTTTTTCGAGTATATGAACATAACGGTCGAAGTAATCATTAGTATCATAGTATTGAAGCATGTCCTCGACAGCTTTTTTATCTTCATCTTCATTTATGCTGTCCATTATTTGTTTGATTTCAGAAACAAACAATGGAGAAGACTTGTCAAGGTCATTCTTCAGCGTACTTAAAACACCTTCGATGGAAGCATCTTTGCCCATCACCTCATTGAATGGTTGAACAACATTGATTTCAAAGGTTGTCTTGAAATAACGATTGAGAGTGTTAATCATACGCTCGGTGTCCTTGCAAGCGTATTTAGCCACTCGGCTGTCAAGGTCGTTGGTCAAGTCAACGACCATGGACCAATCATCATCAACCTTTGTAGTACCAGCTTCACGCATTTTGGGAAGCAGGTATATGAGTTTCATAACATATAAGCTAAGATGAAGTCCCACTAATATACGCAGATACTCGATAAATACTATTCGAGGAAGTTTGTCTTTATAGAAAAGCAATCTGCGTATATCATCATTGAACAAATTTGTTTGTTCGGTCAAAAGAGGTTTGTTATTATTGACCTCTGTGACTGGCTTCTTCTTCTCTCTTGGCAGCGTCTGCTGGAGAAGAAGGATTCCTGCCGTATCTACATCCAGCTTATCAGAATCAACCACATGACCAGCTGCATTATCCCATCCAGTAGTCAGATAATCCTTCAAGCCACTCATCACATCAGGAGCGGCTTTGAGCATCATATAAAGCTGGTCTGACATACTATAGTCTCGGTTATGCTTTTTGTTCTGGATGCGATAACTCATCAAATGAACAGGACGCAATGATGTGATATGTTCCTTCACGACATTGCCACGGAAAACCATATTCACCAGATTGCTTCTCAGCCAGTCTTCTACTGCTTCAATGTTATCATTTGCGCCCTGAATCTTTCCGCCATTTTCAAGCACCTTCATACTGTCCATGAGCGTATCCATTGTATGCCCTCCTTTGGGAGCTGCCAATGTGATAGGTGCGCCACCTGAAGAAATCAACAAAAACAGGTTGGACAAAACACTTTCCAAGTTGATGGCCTTCGCCTCTCCAGCAAACAACTGAGGATTTCTGAAGACGACATTTTTCTTCCTTAATTTTATTATCATAATGCTTGCTGATTAAGAGGTTCAATAGTAATGGTTTTATCTTCATTCAAGCGTACAACGAAGAACTTCTTGTTGTTCTTTGTTACAAGAATCTCATTATATGTCTTGCTTTCGAGTAAGTTCTTGAATATCTGTAGCTCAATGAATTTACCCTGCATATCATTGATAGACGGGCTAAATCCATTGTTAATGTATTGCAGCATCTCAAACAAGTCAAGTGACACAGTTAGTTGAATAAACTGTTCGTTCTTGTGGCGGAATATAAAACTGTCGCTCTCATATTCGAGATATTCCACAAGATGCTTGTTGTCTTCTTCTGCAATACAGAAATCCTCAATATTGAAAACGCGGTAGCTCTTTGACAATGGATCATTAACATGCGTACATGACAACAGCATGTAATTTTCTATCATGTTTCCGCTATTGATGCAGCCCTCACTTCTTGAAATAGCCTTTGCTATGCTGTGCATAATAGCAATATTCATTTCTTCCGACTTGTTACGTAGGTAATCATAGAAGGCTTTGATATTCTGGTAAGGAAGACGTTTCATGAAGTTAAACTTCTTAATGTCGCTACATCCTTCAAAGTACTGATGACGAATAAAGGATTGGTGACGCTCATTGAGAAGGAACTTGTCATTGTCGCTCAATTCATAGCTGGGAACTACAGTACCCACCTCGTTGAATACCTTCAACAGAGGTTGCTTACGCTCTCCAAATACCAGATAATTCCCTTCCTCTTTCTCTTTATAGTAGAGGTCGCGGTCGTATGCAGGAAGAGAAACACGAGCAATGTCTGTTTCTTTTAGCATTTGAACAAGACGGTCGTTAGACTCGTTTGTAGGGAATGGGAAGTAGGTGTCTATTCGGTTGAAGAACTCTGGAGCTGTTACATTGAAGTAATAGAACTGCCAGTAGAATTCTGGGCGCAAATTATCTGCCTTAATATGTTCAAGCATCAACTTCACCTGCTCACATGAGTAATCGCGGGTAAGCATGAAGGCGATGAATGAACGAAGGTCGCGCATTGTAATATGCAATTCACGCTTATATACAATCGTGCGAACCAGCCACTCCAGACGATTGATAACTTCATCACCTGCGTTGGAGTCTTGGAAAGTGTTTACGTTGTACTTGATAAAGCATCGGTCTTTTATTGGGCAACTCTCACATTTTGACCAAAGAATAGGATTTGTGAGTTTCTTAATTTGTGAATGAAGTAGGCTTTCGCCGTTCTCATCACGGGCTGTTACAGACCGGAGATTAAGATTTATAACCATCAACCCAGGCAACAAGTCCACTTTACCACCTTTATAGAAGTAGTTGTCGATGTTGTCATGCAGTACCTTCAAATCATCCTCTGTGCTTAGGAAATCAACCAAACGGCCTTCATTTATGGCAATAATACGCCCTGTTGTAGCCTGCGTATAGTCAGAAAGCCCCATGAATGGATGGAAGAATGATCGGAGGACATCATCGTTTAATTTGTCGGCTTCATCCTGTGAACCGTCGTAGTTGCTTTCAAAAGCAACTCCTCCGATATCAAATCTGGCACCATTCATTCCTTCTATCATCTGGCGATTTTCGCCTCTCTTTTCAATTTCATGTATAAGGGCAGTCTTGCCATCACCAGCATTACCTGTAATGATAACCAGTTTGTATTTCCCTGCTGCTATATCATTGATAAGATGACGGTGCAATTTAGTCTCTGTATATGTCAGCTCATCTAATGAAGACTGATTCAAAGAGGCGCGTGTTCCTGCATTACCGTGTCGGCTTTGACTGTATAAGGAATTGATGTAATCAACAATGTCAATTTCATTAACTTTGCCATTTGTGCTTGTCAAGAAAGAAGCCTGCGTCTGGTCTTTCAGTAGGCCATCCACACCAATTGCTTCCAATGCTTCTTTCATTTCACGCGCAGAAGTGAAACGTTTTGTGCGGTCAGTGACAATGCTCTTCATGATGAAGTCTGCAAATGGCTCAGATAAGGTCTGCTTCGAGCTGTTGTAAACCCTTATGTCGGTAGGTGCAACATTTATCTTCGGGCAAGGATCACTTCCCGACCAAGGATAGCTATGTGCCAACAATTCATAAAGGGTAACACCTAATGAAAAGGTATCTGCAGAATTATCCCAGTTTACCTTGTGCCCATTTACAATCAGGTCGGGAGCCATATATGGACGGGTACCGGCAAAAGCAGTATCGTCCTCCAAGGCCGTTGAGATATTAAAGTCAATAAGTACATACCGCTGGCGCTTGTCCCAGACAATGTTATTGGGCTTGATGTCGCGGTGGTACACACCCTTATCCTGCATATACACCAGTGCATCGAGCAACTGTATAGCCATCTTGTAAATCTCATCGATAGGAAGTCGCAGGTCACCCTTGGTGTTGGTGTAATCGCTGAGGTTTTCACCGTCCAGTAATTCCATTAAAGTAAAGAACAGACCTTGATTTGACTTGCCGTTATATACAAACTTGACGATGTTGTTATGGTGTAACTTTTCAAGAGCTTCAAACTCGTTGAGCGTTTCTTGAACAGAACTTGACTTGTCAAACAACTTGGCAGCATACCATTTGTTTTGTAAAGTGTGCTTGGCCTTGAACACGCGGCCAAAGCCACCCTTGCCCAGTTCCTCGCCAAGAACTAACTCATTCGTAATCTGCATGGTGGGCTTCAAATCGCGCAGATCAAAGTTATTGGGCGGTGTGGCCTGTTCGCCATTACCTGCCCCCGAGCTTTCACTGGTCTGGTAGGCATGACTGGTGATATATTCTATGAGTTCATCCACCTTCTCAAATCTGTTCGCAGGATCAAGTACAACGGTCTCCTTGATGACATTGTCCCACCAGTCGGGCAGTTCTTTTACATGTGATGGCAGTTTGTCATTGGGGAAAGCACCTAATGCCCGGAAGGTAGTGGTGTCGATAAACGGGGGCTTGCCCACAATCAGCTCATAGATAATCACGCCCAGTGAATAGATATCGCTCTGGGCACCCACAGCATTATCAGCAAACTCTGGGGGAGTATATGGACTTTCCTCACCGGCAAGCATGGAACGAACAGTGTAATCCATTTTTTGTTCCTCATGCTCGACAAACCACGACTTTCCGAAGTTTGCCAATGCAGCAGTACCATCATTCAGGAGGTAGATGTTGGCAGGGCATACGTCGCGATGGAAAACACCATTGTCGTGTGCCATCTTCAGCGCACTGGCAACATCAATGATGATTTTTACCTTCTCCATCTGTGTGAGGGTCTTCATTCGTAAGATAGACTTCAATGTGCGGTCATCCATATATTCCGACACCTCATAGAAGTAAGTACCTTCCTCGTTTAGGCGGTATTCACTCTTGATGATATAGGGACTGGTGGAAAGGTGATATTGTGCGTTTCGTGCATTTTCGACTTTCTTCTTACGGGCTTGCTGTTCCATAGGAGAAAGACCTGCAACACTCAAAGAGTATTCACGAACTTTGAAGTGCTTAAAATCAATGCCACGAGGATGAACGAGATATTCCGTGAAGAGTTCCGTCTTCTGTAATATCTCGTCAATTTGATAATCAAGAATCTCCGTTTTTTCTTCTGCTGTGCGTTGGCTTGAAGCACCTGTCAGGTAGTTAGTAATGTCTTCCTGATATTCGGCAATAGCATCGTCACGCTTACCTGCTCTATCTGCGTTCTTGATAAATTCTTCAAGGTCGGAGTTAAGCGTAAATATCTGGTCAAAGCTACGCGCATTGGGATCAAGTCCAAATTTTGTTTGAGAAGGATTACTCAGTGTGACAAGTGTGATAACCTTTGCAAAGCGCCATTCAGGATTCTTCTCAATGAGCATACTCTTCAGCAATCTGCTCTTCAGTTCTGCTGTTCGCATTGGATTTGGACGCTCATGACCATTGATAGTCCACTGGAAATCGTCACCGTACAATTGCCCTGCCCAATCCTTATTCTCAATATGATAGATGGCATGAGGGGCAATAACAATACAGTCGTATTCCCAGAACTGTACCATACCCTGTGGGTTTTTATGGGCATATTCTCCATTAGGCACGATGTAATAATTGTCAGGCAACTGAACTTCCAAACGTTTCAGCAATCTGTCTTCACCAGCATTAACTGGGCCTGCGCCTTGTGTGGGGTTACATATCTTTGCCATATTGTTTAGATGTTATTTTTTAGTTTCATTTTTCTATTTCTTGTTCGACCAAAGCGATAGCTTTTAGTTCTAACTCCCCTGCCTTACCAAGCTTTTCTTTGTTGGATATAGCAAGAGACGAAATTGTATTCATCAATTCATCGTCTACTATTGGAATTGGAATGTGATTCAATTGATGTGGTTCCACATGTTGAATAACAGATCCAAATATATATCGTTGAATTAGAGCCTTACCAATAGATGACGACAGAAAAGCATATAAATATCCCGCTCTGAGGATGTTATCCGCAGAAATGCGGATAACATCCTCAGAAGCGAGCTTCTGAGCATGTTGCGATGTCGCGATTGCGACATCGCCAATAGTGCCAGAACGAGGCATAAGAATAGTTCCTTCTTTAATAATCAAAGATGATATGTTGGGAGTTTTTATTTTTGATACATATTTATTACTTTTGGGCGTGGATAGAAATATATCTGAACCTCCGAAGAACATATACCCATTATTCACATAACATCGCTTGAACAGGTCAGGACGACATACATTAGCCATTTCCGACAAAGGCTTCCATCTACAATTATCTTTTATATAGTCATTATACTCTTTGCCTATTGATTTGTGGAATGATGCTTCAAATCTTTTACCAAGGGAAGAGAACAGTTCTGATGATCTGACCGAACCTGTCTTCATTGCGGTAAGTGAAGGAAATGAATTTTCTATCATCTGCGTTGCCTCATTTAGAGCTTCCGTCGCTTTTTCCCTCAATCTTGCTGATTCTTGAATTAGGTCATCTACCACTTTTTGAAAATCATCTGGGAAATTTGGTATAATGATTTTACCTATTTCTTTATCATTTGTATGTTTTATGACACCACCAAACTGCGACTGTGTAATTTGATAATAGCCAAATTTTCCTGCGAGGAAAGCATAAACGACTCCTTTCAGGATATGCTTATCGTTGGGTACAATACGGATGAGGTCGTGGGTTGCGATTTTGTCTTCAAATGTACTATTGGTGTAAGTAACGTTACCCAATGTACCAGAACATGTAACTAATATCCAGTCTTTTTTCAGCCAAAGATGTTTTAGCTGTTCTGCTTGCTTATTGGAAAGATAGCGGCCTGTTTCTATATTTGCAAGGACTGTATCTGAAGCTGCAAGATAAGTTTTACCATGTAATTTATCTTTCACAAAGACTCTGGAAAAGATATTCCCCAAGAATACTTTTTCTGAAACATCGTTAATTGTTATAAGTCCGTATGGTGACTTTGCCAGTTCTTCACGAACTTGTAACCCTTCGCTTAGATGAAGCGATGGGTCTATGCGGAATCCCATAGACGCAAAGTGCTTTGTTGATGTCACACCTGTTTTCATAAGCCTCTTTCCTCCTTAAAATGCTTATATTCGGTACTCACCTTCGGTAGGTCATCATCCAAATGCTTGATGCGCTCCTTACGCTGCATCAGGCGTTCACGGCCATTGTCCTCGATTATCAGGTTTTGTTTGATGTGGTCGAAAAGCAATTCTGCACCGTCATCATCACGCTCATAGATGGGTACGCCACGGCGGTCTTTGCCCACCTTCTCCACGATGGCCATGAAAACGTCATAGTCCTCTTGGGTATAATCAACACTTATGTCTGTTTTCTTCTGGAGGAACAATAGCGAAGCTTGCACACCCACCTGTGGAAGGAATGCTTCTACAGGCAGATCAACGCTTGCCAACAAACGGAAGTGACGAAGAATCCACTTGCGCGTTTCTTCCATATTGGGATTTCCAAGAATGCCATCAGGAAGAACGATGGCCATCTTACCGCCAGGTTTCAGGAATCGATAGCATTGTTCTATGAAGAGAACTTCAGGCGCATTGCTCTGGAGTTCAAACTGAGCGCGTTGAATAATGGCAGGGTCAACTTCCACCTTAGCACCGAATGGCGGGTTCGTGAAAATCATATCGAACTTGCCCTGTGCATTTTCCTTCGCAGTTCCAAAGGGGAAGGATTTATCAGCACTTGCTTCGATGCTTCGTTGCACAGCCGGTGCGATGTTTGGTACATCGGGACGGTCACCATGGGGATAGTCAAGCGAGTTGATGTTGAAGATGTTTGCATGACCATCGCCAGCCATCACCATATTCATTCGAGCAGCCTTCTTCAAATCTGGGTCGAAGTCGAAACCGAATATCATTCTCTCTGCATACTTGCGCACTTCTTCATTTACATCAGGTGTATTGAGCATGGCTTCCTGATGAAGCGCATCCATATCAGGATATAGCCGCTTAACAATTTTATGACGTACATGATCAAGTACCATCACAAGGAAACCACCGCTGCCACATGCAGGGTCAAGCACACGGGTATTCTCGCCAGGGTCAAGCATCTCAACCATACACTTGATGATGTTTCGGGGTGTGAAGAACTGTCCTGCCTCCTGTTTCAGCGTATTGCTGACAATGGTTTCATAGGCAGTACCCTTCACATCCACGGTGGCATCAAGGAAAGAATATTTAGCTAATTCTGCAGCGACCCTTGCAAGTCCTGCATCCGAAAGATTGATTTGTTCGTTTCCGTCGAAAACATCTTTGAAAGTACCATCAGTCTTCAGTTCCTCAAAGAGTGATTTGATGCGCTGAGCAACAGCCTTTTGACCGTCCTCTGTATTCTGTTCTTTCACACCTACCCAGAACTTTCGGCGATAGCTGATGCCTTGTTTTGCATCACTGAAACGGCGTTTCTCATCAAAGAGTTTGCAGAATATAAGATTGAGCAATTCCCAGAAAGCGGTTTTCTTCATGCCCTCGTTGCCATAAATGTAATCGTGGCAACGCTTGAATGTCTTTACCAGAGACTCATTGGCTGGCTTACGTGGAACGGAGCGGTCACCCTGTGCAACAAGCTGTTCAAAGGTTTGGTCGTATGCTGGAAAGTCAGTGATGTCTTCACAGGTCATATAGTGGTACTCATCTTCCACACCATGCATATAATGCAGATCCTCACCATTAGTCCAGCAACCAAACTCACAGTTCGTATTAAGAAGAATAGGTTCAAGAAGTGTAGCAACACCTTGTTTCGGGTCTGTGTCCTTTACCTTGGCATCTTTCACGACTTGAACGAAGCGAATCATGTTCTCCACATCGTGACCACGACCTTCTTCAAAGACTGCAATCGACACTTTCATTGTTCGACTGCGGCCTTCATCCTGGTCTTCAAACTTCACGGAGAAATCACGCTCCATGTCATCCAGACTAAAGCCATACTCGTCAGTGAGCATGGTTATCATTGACTGAAGCGTAAGCTCCTTGTCAGTGACCTTCACAATTTTGTTTGTGAGGGCACAAATCATTTGATTCTCATCGAGTACAACCTCGTTTTTGGTTGCCAATTCTTCTTGGGTACTCATTACTATGTCTTTTTGAAATTTGCAAAGTTAATAATTTCTTCCGATAATATGCTAATATTTGCTTGTCCATGTTGGTCCATCTTTTCTATACTCGCAAGAGTTCATTGACATTGACCTCCAAACATCTGGCAATATCAATCAGATTCTCAACACTGGGTTGGGCATTGTTCGTACACCACTTGGATATTGTTGCCGGATCCTTACCAAGCTGCTCGGCAAGCCATTTGTTCGTACGTTTCTTCTCCGCAAGAACTACTTTTAGTCTGTTTAGGTCTTTAGTCTTCATATATACCTTATTATAATAATTTGGTGCAAAAATAGCATTTTTCCTCTCAAAAACATAATAAAAACAGAAAAATATCTACCCGACAGTCAAAAAAATGCTGATTTAGCCAATTTCTTGGGAGTTTTTTTGTTAAATTCGCATGTTTTACCTTCCCCCAATACCCGAGTTGATGTAACTATTGGCAACTGTTATTTGAGGGTTGGAGACGAAAGGAGTCTGTATGAATGGTTTTTGTCCGCTTATTACAAAATTGGACGTAAAATGATAATAACGAGATACATGGATAGCAATTGAATTGCGAGTTGTTTGAAATAGTAAAAAAACATAAATTTGCTCTTTCTTCCATCTTAATGTGAGGATATTTTTATAACTTTGCAATTTATATGAATTCTATATTATAATGTGAACAATCTAAAAAGGATAAAGATGAAAGTTTTACTGTTGAACATTTCTGATATACATGTATTGTCACAGGACAAGCCAGAAAATGAGGGACTGGTTCTGAGTAAGTTTATTGTTGATGTAGAGGAGCAGGCAAAGAAGTTCTTCTATGAAGATGTATACGTAATGATCAGTGGCGACTTAGTATTTGCTGCTTCTGATGAGAGTTATGCTAAATTTGACGAAGTCATCGTAAAAGAGTTGATGAGAATTTTCGGCATAGACAGGACTCATTTTGTCATAGCTCCTGGTAATCATGACGTATCACAAAATGCTGTTAGAGATGTAGAAGACTCTTTCCTTCCGATTTTCAAGAGTCAATATGACGAAGGCAAATTCAACGATTTGCTTCGAAAAGAGGCACAAAGTGAAATAGTATTCGGAAAATTTGCTGCTTTTCAGCAATATATGAAGAATACAATGGAGATGGAGGATTATTCACTTCATGCAAATATGTATAGCATAAATGATATTTGGAGCATCCATGTCTTAAATTCTGCTATACTATCTTGTGGAGCATATAATAATATAGATGATAATGGACATTTGGGAGTAGATACCCGAAGCTTACAGCGTTTCATATTAGAGGACAAACACCCCAAGAAAATATTGCTTATGCATCATCCAGAGTACTTTTGTATGGATTGGGTGAAACATGAACTGAGAAAGCTATATGGTCAGGAGTATGTCTTGGTTCTGTCAGGACATACACACGACCAGTATATCTATTGTGATGATAAAGAAGGCTATATCCGTTGCGAGGCACCACAATTATTCACGGATAAATATGATCTTATCTTAGGATATAATTTTATAGAGTTAGATGATGATAAAGTGGTGAAGATAATCTATCGCCAGTGGCAAGAGAAGAGGAATAAATTTAGGGCTGGTTCTGATTTCGTTGAGGATGAAGAGAGTAACGGTGTTATTACATTTGTTGATGAAGTAAATGAGCAAAAACAAACAACATCAGTCGATCGAACCACTATATTGATGCAGGAACGTCTGAGAAAGGAGATGGAGTCATATGTGGGGCAACCATATATTTGGGTAGATCGGTATTTGAGTGATGACCGTCTTGATAATGTCTTTAAGATGCAGGAGTCTGCTTTGTTTTCCGAACTCGACATAATTAATAATAGCGAGAACATTCATGTAGTAGCACCATCACAATATGGCCTAACTTGCTATGGTAGCCATTTTCTTCTCACATTATGGGAAAGCCAACACGATTTCGGCATAAAGATAGATGCAGATGGAATAAGAGTGAAAAAATTTGAAAAACTTGTTGATGCAGAACTTAACCATTATGGGAAAGACAAAAAGGAAGTAAAATGGATTGTTATCGATAATTGGCGACCATATCGTAAAGACCAAAAGGGCATAAAAGCCTATTTGGAACAAGAGTTCCCTGATGCACATGTTTTGCTGATGACAGTTTACCATGAAAGCGATTTTATTTCAGGAGAATCTTTTGATGAGGAAGAGATTAAATCGAAAACCTTATATCTGACTCCTCTTAAAAGAGCACAAGAACGATTGATGGTAGATGCGTATAATAAAGAGAAATTTATTGATGACAGTGAGGAAGTCCTTAATAAACTTGATGAAGATATAAAAAACTTCAACCTACATCGTTCACCTCATAGCTGTGCGACACTGTTGACTGTTTTCAAGGATTCTTTCGATCGTAATCCTGTGAATAGAACAGACGTCCTGGAGAATGTTCTCAGTATCATTTTTGATAATACCAGATTGCCCAATTACAGGACAAGTAAACCTGACGCAAAAGACTGTGACTTTTGCATGGGTTATTTTTGTTCGAAACTCATCAAAAAGGATGAATATCATTTTAGTAGGGAGGGCTTTGTAAATGATATTCGTGATTTCTGTCGAAAAATGGACTATGATGTTGAGGTGGATCAGCTTTTTGATATATTGTGTTACAATAAAATTTTAATTGAAGATCATGGAATGTATAAGTTCCATTTTACTTTTTGGGTATATTATTTTGTGGCTTCATGGATGATAGCCAATGAAGATTACGCAAAAGAAATGTTGGATAATCAAAAATATCTCCATTATCCCGAGGTCTTGGAATTTTATACGGGAAAAGATAGGCGACGCAGAAATGCAGTTGAGACCTTGATAAAGGATTTGTCAGTAGCATCAAGATCAGTACAAGCAAAGACAGGTATGAAAGAGCAAGATGACCCCTTTGCCTTTTTGCGTTTTAACCAAGGGGAGGAACAAGAAAGTATAATCATAAAAAGAATTGAATCCGATGTAAAACAATCAAACCTACCCCAATCTGTTAAAGACCAGACTGCAGACTTGTCATATAATCCTTCTGCAGCTTTCCATCAGGATATTTTCAAAGTATATTCTGATTTCTCTGTAGGATATTTAGTAAATATCATTCGAATTGGTAGTAAAGTTTTGAGGAACAGCGATCAGCTGGCTGCAGACATCAAACAGAATCTACTATCAGAATTGACTTCTGCAATGAAGGTTCTTTCGAATATTATATATTTGGTTTCACCATTATTCTCGAAACAAGGTTTTATTCAACTGACTGACTATTCTTTTAAATTATCAAAAGGTTTTTATAAGTTGAACGAAAAAGATCGCACAATCAGAATACTTGTTACTATACCTTATAATCTTACTATGATGTTTAAGGAAGATATCTTTTCTTCTAAATTGTCACCTGTTTTTGTTTCAGGTCTAAATAATGAGCGAGACAAAGTAAAACGCCATTTGCTGGCCTCTTTGCTCATCTATAAACAACCAGAAGGTTGGGGAAATGCAATAACTAATTATATGAGTACTATCGGTCAGAATTCTTATTATATGGGCACGATGCTGGAACTGATGCTTGCCGTATACCAAAATGGAGAATTGGACGAATCCGAGCAAAGGAGATTGAAAAATTTGATACGAGCTGCTATTTTTAAGAATAGTCAAGGGAGATTGCCATCTTCACAGGGTGAGTACAATCAAATTGAATTATCGAAGAAGTACTTACGTAGCGAAGATGAAGAAGATACCGTTGAATCAAGCAAAGCAGAAGCAAGTGAATGATACAGTTTATAATATTTGAAAGAGTACTTGCGGAAGATACATCTAAAAACGTTTGAAAGACTTTTGTGATGTAATATGGCACTCCATAGAATAATTGCCTGTATTTCGCATAATGTCACGATATTATATGAGTTGATACTTAAAAAAACGTAAATAGATAACCAAAATTTGTTCAGACGGAAAAGAAAAAGGAGTTGCGATTTCTCGTAACTCCTTGATTTTTAAGGCGCTTCAGGATGGGCTTGAACCAACGACCCCCTGATTAACAGTCAGGTGCTCTAACCAACTGAGCTACTGAAGCAGGTGCGCATCGTTTTCTGATTTGCGGGTGCAAAGGTAAGACAATTTTTTG
>Ga0265299_10000865_pt1 | contig 36567 bp, 41 predicted proteins | sample AusTroGonzalo_MG_4_FD_193485 | JGI IMG/M metagenome (GOLD analysis project Ga0265299, IMG submission 193485) | Bovine rumen microbial communities from tropical cattle in Woodstock, Queensland, Australia - Gonzalo_02 | ecosystem: Host-associated > Mammals > Digestive system > Stomach > Rumen ... | reverse complement strand
CTAACTATGCAAATTCTATAATGGTTATTGGCTTCAATCATATCTAAGTAATCTCTAACAACCAATATAGAATTTGCATAGTTAGAGTAGTTATTTGTGAATACACCATTAACATGATTGGTTGCACCACTCTTACCCTTGAAATAGATTACAGCATTGAATATGTTGTTATCAATGAACATTGAACTATTCTTGCTGTCATCAAATTCAATTACAAGTTGAGCATTGACTTGGCTATCCTTAATTACACAAGCATTACAATTAATCTTACAAGTTATAATTGAACTATAAGATGTGAAATTGTTACAAGTCAATGATACACTATTATCTGCAACAAATGTTGAGTTCTTAATTGAAACATTATTCAATGTATCAGTAGCATTTAGACCAACTACAGAATCTTCAATATAAAGTGTTAGATTACTTGGAACATTAGAAATAGTGAAATCTCTACAATTCTTAATAATGACTGTCTTGCTATTCCAATTGTTTAGACTATACACACCAGTACAATTATTAATTTCTAATGCGTCAGCTCCACATGGGTCAATCAAGCCATTAGAACCTGTATAATTATAATTGTATAATCTTATTACACTACCACTAACAGTTCTAGCACTATAATTGCTGACTGGTTTCTGTCCACTAGTCATACCTTTATAGTCAAAGCATGGGTTGGTATCGTTAGTCATTCTCAATTGAATGTATAAGTGGAAAGCATCCTCACTCTCAATCCAATCTTCCTGTCTAAACTCACAATTAGTTGCTTGACCGGTTGCGAAACTAGCTTCATTAGAACCAGACACAATGAACATCTTTGATGTCAATGTACAATCGTTGAATGTATTATAACTTGTTCCGTTGTTACTACCAAAGTTTCTATTCTCTGCAAATGTACAATGATTGAAGTTATATCCGTATGTAGGATTCAATCTAGAATCAATGTAAGCATTCTGCCAATTCTTCTGTGGTGTTTCAACATCAATTAATACATTCTGATAACCAGTGTATGACTTAGCGTTCCAGCTAGTCTTAACATTCTTTGCTACAACATTTGTATTTCTATTGTTGAAATATGGGTCTTCACTCCATTCACCCGTAATAGTTGAATTACCTAAATCAATGAACTTAACACCTTTGGTAATATCAATTGTTGGTGCAGACACTACTAGGTTCTGATATTTGTACCAGATATAGTCTCCGTCAGCATTGAAATATGGCTTGATTCCATTGTTATTACAATATTCAAATAACTTAATAATTGGATAAGTTTGGTCATTCATATTACTAGAGTTACTTGGGAATATACCATAATGTCTAGAATCACAATGTTCTGTTGGTTGAACCATTATCCATCTACCGGTTATTTCACCATTGTATTTAATAATGGCTCCATCATCATCCAATTCTGTAGAGGTTGGATTCCAATAATAGTTAATTGGTTCTTTATCACCTAATACATTATAACCCAATAGAGTAATAACCTTTACACCACCAACTGTAGGAACTGTATCAACATCCAATTCTCTCAATGCAGAAATAGTGGGAACACAAATAGCAGAATCACTAGTAATATTCATAGTGACTGTATTCTGATTCTCAATTGTGTATTGTAGAACCCATTTAGTAACATCGGAAGTATCAATATCTAATTGAGTAGTCCAGCTACCATCACCAATATATTTGTAGAAATAAGCAACACAATCTTCATCAATGAATACTTGGTGTTGAGTTCTACCATAAATATCGGTAATTTGTGGATTATCATCTAATGCAGTACCATCACTATCAAATATAGGAGCTACTGTTGTACCATCTTTAACCATGAACTGTACACAGCCATGTAAAGGATTACCATTGTTATCTAGATAACGATTCCATGTATCAAAGCTTCTCATTTACTTAACTCCTGGAATATAACCATTCTCTGCCATCCATCTATCATAAGCTTCTTTAATTAAAGGATTATCATATCCTTGTGGTTTATGATTTGGTGTCCATAACAAAGAATAATTATTCTTAATTCTTTCAATGGTATCTTCTTGTTCTTGTCTTTCTAATGTAGTTTGAACTAAATCAGGTGTACGACCCCTTCCATGTATATCTTCACCAGCTTGTACAATTACTTGACCTGGTTTACCAACATTAATTAAATCAGCACCTCTCAATACACCATATTCAAGTTTATTTAATGGTCCTTTAATTGGATTTGCTCTAACATCTAGTACTTGTTCCATGAAAGTGTTTGGTTTAGGTGGTTTAACTCCTTGTGTATTAACCATCATTTCATACGCATCCTGTATATCAGGATTTAATGACTTTCTGTAACCTTCCAATACTCTGTCAGCTTTAACACCAATATCACCAACAGATTCTTGTGTATAGTTAGCAGTAGCATTTAATAAATCATCTTTCAATGGTGAATCTGGTAATGACTTTATAGCACCACGAAATTCAGTTAATGTTGTAGTTTCGGGTAGTGCGTCTAATTTAGCAATACCTTCTCTAATAGCTTTCTCATTAATTGCTTTATCAAATGCTCGTTGAACATTTGGTTCACTTAATTTACTTGCTATTCTACTCCACTTTCTAGCATTTGCTAAACCATAAGCAGCTAAATTTGTACCATAGTCATATTTAGCATCACTCCAAATTTCATTCAAGTCTTTCTTATACTTAGATTCAGGATTGAAATAATGGAACAAATCTCTACCTGTTCTAATAGTAGGTCCGATAGGTGTAGCCAATTTATTTGGAATTAAATCTGCTGTAGCAGCTAATCCACCACTAATCAAATCTGCTTTAGACCCAACTGAACTGCCAAAGAATCCAGGTGCTTCTTTACCAAATGTTGCTTCTTGTGGTTCATTGATGTATCTTTGCTGTTCATAGTCACTTGAAATAACTTTCTTTGGGAAAGACCATTCTTCTTTAATTTCTTTAGTTCTACGATTTATACCAGCTTGTTTCTTTGCTTCTTCATTATAGAAATCTTTATATTCATTAGTCTTATTAAACCAATCATTAAGTTCTTCTCTACGAATCCAAGGATATTTCTTCTTTAATACATCAAATTGAGCATCAGTAAGAATCTTTCCTTCATATTGTTCCCACAAACCAGGGAAAGTCTTTGAAGGATTACCAAATATATCTTCTTTAGATTTGTAAGTTTCTGCCCAATCACTATCTTCATTTAATTTATCCCAGTACTTGTTAATCCATTCAGCTTTATTTGGTGCTTTCTTGAAACCTTTGGCTGCTTCAGGACTAACTTTCTTCATTAGAAAGTTGTATATCTGATCAAATGTTTCTTCGGTCATTGATTTCATATTTAATCCCAACTTTGTGATTTCTTTCCGCTATATGATTTAATTACTTTACCATCTTTCACAAGTTTAAATTTACCACCTGTAGCGTGTTTAGACTCATATCCTCTATTTGCCAAAGCAGGGTCTAAATCACCAGTATTTACATCAAAGGCTTTAATTAAATCTTTAATATAAGCATCAGATTCTTCATATTTAACTCTCTTGTCATATTCTAGTTCAAGTTCTGCTAATCTCTTTGCTGCTTCAGGTGTATTAAATTTCTTTAATTCTTCCATAGCATCAGCAATTACTTCGGAATTTGTTGATTTACTATTGATTGGAGAATATTTAGCAAGTTTATAATCTACAGATTTAGTTGCGTCATATTTAGGAGATTCTGGCATTTGTAATTCTGGGTATCTTTCTACAAGTGATTGAATTTGATTATCTACCATTCTTGTATCTTTACCTTGACCAGCTAATGTATCTCTAGTAATAGCTAAATTACCTAAAGTTTCTCTAGCTTTAGATAAATTATATTCACTCTGTTGTGATTTATTCAGCTTAGCAATTTCCTGAGCATTAATTCTATTTAATTCATTCTCTTTAGCAGTAAAGTCCTGTTGTAGACCTAACATTCTTTCTTGTTGTTCTTGCTGTCTAAGCATATTGTGATAAGCGGCTTCACTAGCATCAATCTTATCATAACCACTTCTATCACCTTCAGCAACATAGTCCCAAGCAGCCATATTTCTGTTGGGTCTGTACATTCTTTGATATGCTTTCTTCTCAGCAATTCGTTGTTCTAATTCTGCAATTCTTTCATCAATACTAGCCATTAGAAACCTCTGCGTCCTGCCATATATCTTGAATAAGGATTGTTATATTTACTGTTATACCAATCATTATATTCATCATTATCTATTTCATAATAATCATGATACATAAATGTTGGTTCATAATCCTGCATACTTCTAGTTCCTTCTTCACTTAAAGAAGCACCTTGAGGAGGGTTGTACTTTGGATTATAAATTCCATATTCTTTATATGGGTCATCAAACAATTTATCAAATGCTCTACGTTGTTCTACTTGTTCTCTGTATTTAGCAATAGCAGCATCTTGTTCTTTCTGTGCTTTCAATTGTTCCAATTCAGCTTCGTCTTCATCAGTAGAATATTGGTCAGCACTAGCCATGATTCCACGGCCAGCATATTTAGTGATATTGTTGACTGTATCACCCCATAGTTTACCTTTAGCTTGTTCATATGCAGCTTCTCTTTGTGCAGCAGCATTACGATTAGCTATGGCATTCTGCAACATAGAAGAATAATTTATATTATCTCTTGTATAAACTGACATAAATCCTCCTTAATAGAGTCCAACAATAGCGGTGTCATAGGCTTGTTTAGCAGCCATTCTATCCTGTTGTGCTTTCAATTGGTCAGAATATGCTTGGTCTTGTGTGTTCAAATAATCTTGTGCCAAATTACCTTGTAATCCAAGTTTATATTCAGTTCCACTCTTCAAAGCATTCAATCTATTCTGATTATTTCTAATTGCATCACTATATTGCTGATATGCAAAGTCTCGTTCATTATTGTATTCACTCAATGCTGTTCTATACAATTCATCGGATTTCTCTGCTGTACCCTTTGCAATATTAAGAGCAGCACCAGTACCTCTTCCTAAACCAGCACCAGCAGCACTATGTTGAATTTGATTTGCTGTATCACCAATTATACGGGAATAATAGGGATTTAAATAATCTTCTTTAGTCTTATTAAAGCTAAATTCACCAACAGGTGCTGCATAATCTTCGGGATTATAGTCAGCAATAGCTTGACGATATGCATCTACATCACCAGCTTGTCCAATTGAACCACGATTAGCATAGTAATCATTCAATCCATTTATAATTTGCTGATATTCATTATCTGTCAATGCACCTTGACGAGCTAGCTGACCAGCAGCTTTCTCTCTAGCTTCCTGTTCACGCTTGGAAGCTTGGTCATTATAATAATTTGTGATTAGGGAGCCAGCTAATGAACCACCTGCCATTATACCAGCTGCAATGAGCGGAGCCATGTTCAAACCTCCATTAAATATTTAATTAATAATTAGTTCCATCTCTTCAATACGAAAGTACCAAATCCATTGACATTACTGTCCAATGAACAATTCAATATACTATCCTTAACTTCTATTCTACTACCATCACTACATTGAATAAAGCCATCATATACTGTTGGTAATTTCTCATTTGTATATTTGGCTCCATTCAATAAGTTTATAATCAATATGTTCTTAATAATGGTAAATACTCCCTTACCATCACCCAATTGTCCATATTGACCTTTAAGGGCTTCTATATTCTTATTGCTATCATCGTATCTAATGACTTTAATATCTATCATATAAAGTTACTTCCCAATGAATATGAAACCTTTAAACTTTCAATAGCAAAGGGTATTGGTTCGGTTGTAGAAATTTCTAGTGTGAAATATTTACCCATTCCAAGTTGCCATGCGGTTGTAGAATAATCATACTGACCAATCTTACCAAGATAATAGTCTTCATAATCACTCCAAGTTGCACCATCCCAGCTATATCGGATTGATACTCTAGGATTTAGTTCTTTATTATCGTATTGGTCATTGAATGAATGCTGACCATTGTTTACAACCAATTCAGCAGCATCAATGTAGAATGGACAATCATTATAAGTCAATACACCACCACGGCGGAGTTTCAATATTACTCTACCATCGTGTTCTGTGTATTTGTTCTCGTCCATATAGCATAGAGCATTATCTGTGCCAACATATACTTTATTGTAAGCAAATGTAGCATGATTATATCTCCAATAAGTCAAATGATTATTGGTATCATAACTTGCTCTATAATGCCAAGCATTCTCATTTACATCATATACATAAGTCTTCTTTGCTTTCTCAAATGTAATTGAATAGAATGTATGTTGGTGTTCTTGCCATATACTAGAGTATGCGGCTTCAGCATCTTCTAATTGTGTAATTTCTCTTTCAATGTCTTGTGTTGATACTCTTTGAATATTGGTGTCTTTAATCATGAATATTCCATCTTCACCAATATCACTTGAACCAAGCCACAATACTGTATTTCCAAGCATTGATAATGAATTTGGTGCTTTAACACCAACATTACCAGCAGCATTATCTGGTGAAGAGAATGGATTATTCTTGTCATCATTATATGAGAATACTTGCCATGAGCGTTCACCAAATGTATATAACTTAGAGCCATTACTACACAATGCTGTAGTATTATCTGGGCACCATTCACTATAAGTTATAAATCCATATTTAGCAAATTCAACAGTTCCAATTCTAAAGAGGTCATTTACTTCTGGTGTATCATCTGCTGTACCATCAATGAAACCTTTGTATTGTGTGTAGTACTGGTCTTGTATTTCACCAGCTTTATAACTCAATTGAGTCTGTTCATCCAATGATAACCACCAAGTTATAAATTGACTTCTATCTTCATAGAATGAATCTGGTTCACTATTAGAAATTTCAAAGGGGTACTGATAACTTGTATAGAAAGCATCTGTACCAGCATCATTTACAATTAGATAACCATACAAATATGCACAATGAGTTGGTTTAATGGGTGTATTGTCTGTATTGACTCTCATTGGCAATTGAATAGATTTGAAATCAAGTTGCTGGTCACCAACAGACATACCTGTATTAACAGCATATACAGTTGAACCATCCACAATAATCAAATGTGGGTGTGCTGAACCATAACCACCTGTTTCACACATATGGCATTCGGTTCCATGTGACGGAATCCAACCAATTTCGGAATAAGTATTATCATTTCTAATCAAATACAAATGATTATCATATACAGCATATAGAGTAGGTCTATTATCATAGCCTCTAGAAACTCTATACATTCCTCTACATTTACCAGGAATATTAACTGCTAATACTTCACCTTGACAAGTTCTATTCAATATAGAACAAGAATGTTCACTAGTTTCTTGAACTTCAGGATAGCAATTTATTGATTCACCAAGTCCAACTTTAACTAGATTTGATTTGGAAATTCCACCAGCAATATTCTGTACTAACTTAACTTGACTAGCCATTTATACCTCTAGGTGAAGAGCCAATCACCAGCCATTAATTCATCTTGTGACATTCTACGAGGTCTATCCCAATAGTCTTCTCTTATAATCATTCTATCAACAGCATTTGGTGTCTTGACATTATCCACTAATACAGATACTTCATTCTGTAATCTATTCATTTGTGTTTCATCAAGTCTAGGATACATTAATGCTAACTTATGTGCTAATGCCACAATCAACAATTCAACATAATTGTCTGGAATGTATAACTCACTATCCAAATCAAATGTGATTCCTTCATTGAAATTCATCTTTAATCTATATGGTTGTGGCTGTTTAGCTAACCAAGGTTTAATTTCAATGAACCATTCACCTTCGGATTTCGGTGTATAAGTATATACTTTAGCACCATTACCATAGCGGTCATAATCTGTGTGATTAATGAAATCCAATTTAACTATTTCTCTATATGGTTCATTAGAAGGATTGATTACATAGATAGAATTAATCTTATCTACATTTCTAACTTGTACATGACTCATTTCTTCATAACGCTTCATTTCTTGATAGCGTTGTGGATATGGTTCATTTACACCTCTACCCATCCAAGTATAGACTGTTCCCGTTTCGGTTCCAACAGCCATTGGTGTAAACAAAGAAGTTGGGTGGTCTTTACAAATAGCCCATACATCGTTCTCTACATCTTGTTCACCAACATCGTAAGCATTTAATTCTTCAATTGTATCAAAGTATAGGTTATTATCACCCTTCATATAATCTGTATTGTCATAAATGTGAATCAATGACTTATTCTCTAGAATAATAGAGTTCTGTGTAAATGACAATAGATTATCACGATTATACTTATTTACTACACCTTTGAGTAGTTTATAAGCATTCTCCAATATATCACCCGGAACTGCTTGTCTACGGGGAACTAGCCCAACTCTAGTACATGATTCTTTAATCAACTCTCTAACAGAAATCATATATTATTACCTCTAATAACTAATAACTAATAATTAGTTGATATTATTGCCATCTACACTCATTTCCGTGTCTCTTATAATAATTATATTCATCTGTATATTGCTTTACATTAGTATCGCGTCCATAACCGAAATGTTCAAGATATAATATACCAAATTTAGAATATGATTTGTCCTTCTTAGTGCTTTCTTTACCTTTCTTTCCTTTACTCATATTATTTCTTGCTTCTTGTGTATGAACTCTACCTTTATTCTTACCCATTAAAGCTTTACTTAGCTTAATTCTTTGCTCTTTACTGCATGACCTATCTTTACAAGCCTCTTCATAATCTTTAGCCATACTTTCAGCAGTTTCTGGACTAATAAATTTAAGTTGTTTCTTTGCCATTAAGGCAAATGCCATAGCCATTGGCTGTCTATAACCTGTTCTAGCAAGTTTATAGTAATAATAATGAACTAGAAAGTGGTCACTAAGACTCAATGAAATTAAGTTGTCTTTATCATTATCAACCGGTTCACCCAATTTCTTTGAGAAAGACCTTGGAAATTTATGATGTAAATTACGATTAGAAACTACCTTCTTGGGATATTTCTCATTTGCTTTATAAATTTCAATTACCCTTTGCCATAAAGGATTATCGGTATCAAATACTAAATTATAATCATGTTTCATTAGAAACCCCTCTCAATTTCTCACAAGCTAATAGGTTCATTTCTATCCATTCTTCCTTAGTCATTATATTCTTATAGAATACTTCATACAATCTATCTGTATCACAAATCAATGGTCTGTGGTCATATATTGAACATTTGCCATTGACCAAATGCTTACATATTCCATCACCTCTATCTAGTGAAGATATAACATGGTGACAACAGCACCCATTACATTTACCACAATCAATTGGCATAGGACAAATAATTCAAATATTTAGCAGCAATATCGCTTGCATGTTTAGCTTCATTGACTGTACCATTTCCATGATTCATAGCATAAGCAGCCAATGCAAATGCGTCAGCTTCGTCTGGTGAATGACCAATCATTTCTTTAATATCTTCCTTCTTGCACAATTGGAATTTACCACTATTGTTTACAGATATTGTAGTATATGATAATTGAGTCTTTATATCGTCTCGGTCAACATACAATCCATTCTTAATTGCTTTAGACAATTCAACATACATTTCTGCTCTAGCATTTGCATAGCGTTCTTCAAATGGTTTCTGTGCAAAGTTTATTCCTAATGCTGGGTGACCTTTGAACTTCAACATATCCAATAAACCACAGCTAGTTGAACCCGTTATATCAATGTAAATTGCTTTAACATTGTATTGCTGAATTAATCGTTCTGCTACATTGGATAATTCAAATGTGTCAGCTTTATTAATGGCTGTCAATGATTCAATTCTATATCTATTGGCTACAATGAATACATTGTTATCACTACCCAAACCAGATAGGTCAATTCCCATATAGTTATCGTCTGTTCTACCACTATCATACAATGGATATTCAGATAGTTGAATAACAGAAGCATCACTATCAATGTCTAGCATTACACCTTCTAGTTCCTGTTTCATTATTTCAGGATTAACAATAGTTGCTCTCATTAATTGCAATTGTTCTTCTGTAATCAACTTATTGTCTTTAGTGGAGGCTGTAATAATTTCAACTTTATCTGGATGTTCTTTACAATATAGATTTAACCAACTACCTCTTCTGGGTGTTGACAACAATCTAACACTACCTGTAATTCCATCACCACGAAGACATGGTGTCAATGTTTCAAACAACTTTGGTGGTGATAATGCAGCTTCGTCACAAACAGCTAAACTAATCTTAGATAAACCACGAATGGACTCTAGACCTTCATATGATGCACCATATATTACACCTTGACCATAAGTTATCTTCATCGCATGAGTATCAATTCTAGCTGGAATGTCTAACTCTTCTAATCTATTTCTAATTTCTTGGAATAGCACTTCATTCAAAGCTTTGTAGTTCTGTGCTAATGCTATAATTCGTTTACCTTGTAAGAAATTAACTACAATCAATAGAGAGGCTACGAAAGATTTACCGAAAGCCACGACCACAGCATAGATAAGTAATAGGGGACTTTGAGTTCATAAAGTCCCTTTGTTTATCAAATAGTTTGTATTCAATATCCATTATTCTTCCCAATTCTTAATTGTAATATTAATGTCTTGTGATTTGGATTCAACTTTCAATTCTTTAGCTTTACTAGTGTCCTGCCAGTGTTCTTTATCTCGTCTTTCTAGAATGTCTAGATAATGTTTAGCTCGTTTGTCTGTCAATAGTTTCTCTGTTAATACATTTCTAACCAATAGAACTTTGCGTCTGTACCAATCGTCATCAATTTCATCAATGACAGTTCCAACCGGCAAATAGTTGAAACATAAGTCTTTAAATTCTTCTTTGGTTGATGTTGAAATCAATCCAATAGTTAAAGCCACATTAATCTTTGGAACTGTGATTACACTACCATTTGAAACTATGGTGTCATTAATTGTTACATGTTTGAAATTTGTATCAAGCCATTCCGATAATTTACACATACTATCCTCCAAGTTTGTTTACACATATTCTTGCATTTGTGTCAGCATTTAGATGTAATAGAGCTATTTCTCTCAATAGTCTACCATCATCTGGTTTATATTTCAATAATTCATTCTTCAACTTATCAACTGTGTCAATTGGTGGAAATTCTCTACCAGTCATATTAGTCTTAACACATTCAAAGAATCTAGATGGTTCAATATAACCACAACCTGTATTTGGATTCAATGAGCGATTATCCCAACTTATTACACATTTACCACAAGCCATACCAACAAATGCTGACCTACCAATTCCCACAACTATATCAGATTCTTTAATCCAATCTTCTATGTTCCATATTCTACCACCAACATCTTTGGGAACAGATTTAAATTCATATCCTAATTCATTACAAGCTAATTCTGATAGTTTATCATTACCTTGACAGATTGATAATACTCTAGGAACTTTATGTAATTCACCATTTGGTTTATATCGTTCTAAGTCTATTCCATTCAACATTACTGGTGTGTCAATTCCAAATTTCTCTTTAACGAAATTCTTAATTTCAACTGATACAGAAATGTGAATTGCACCCTTAACAGGATATTCAAATGATGTAAATTTGCTATTCAACAATTGCAATACTTTGCATTTGTTTAGGAAGAAATATGTTGCTGTCTGTTGGCAAGTTATTGCAGCATCAATTGGCTGTCCTAAATACATTTCTATATTATTGGATTTGAACCATTGTTCTGTAATAGAATTATGACCAAAGTCTGTAGACCAATAATAGAGTGTATGACCTAGTCTTGACAATGAAGATGCCAGATCCACCAATAATGTTGTGGTTCCACCAATGAACTCGAACTTATCTTGAGCTAATACTATATTCATGTATTATTTATGTTTGCCGGTTCTAATTCTTCTCAATACTTCTTCCAAAGCAATTGACATTATTTACTCCTATTGTGAGTCATCTCCCAAAGTTCTTTAACATCTTCAGGATTTAACTCTGGTTTGATGGTTAATAACTTCTTCTCTAATTTCTCAATTTCTTTCTGCATGATAGCTAATGTTAGCTTGATTTCCTTTAAATCGTCTTTATATGTTTCTTTCGTATTTCTCATACCAAATAATTAGCTAAACGAAATCTTGGTCAATTTCTTTCATCTTTAACTTCATTCTTAATTTCTTTACTATTTCTGTATCTACTTCTTCATGTACGAGTTTACCTAGGTAATTAACTTGTGCAACATATTTGTCCATTCTATCATATAATATATCATTAATGTACGGTTGTGTTAAGACTAATTTCATTAACAACTTTATTGTTTCTCTTTCTTTCTTCTTATTATAAGAATCAGTAACATAATGCATAAGGTAATAACCATCTACACACAAATTATATCTTACATGCGGATGTGCATGAAAGTCATAACTAACATCTCTGTAAATTGAAATCTTCATATTATAAATCCTCCGTTTATAGTATATATAAAGAAATCCTCGTAAGCGGCAACCCGACAGTACGAGGATTCGTCATCATATATGTAAGTATAAGTAGGTTATTGATTATTGTTAAACACCATTGTTTAACATTGTATAATATAGTAATTTATTTCATAGTGTTTCAAAGTATTTATTATTTGTTTCAAGTTAAACTTTGAAATCTGAGTTAATGTTAGTAAGTCTATCCTCCATGATATTAGCTTTCATTCGTGGAATAAATGTATTATTTACATATTCTAGAACTTCTGCTTTATCATAATCATACTCATCTAGAAATTCTCTAACGAGTCTATAAATTCCATATTCTTGAACTTCTCCGGTCTGTACTACATGACCCCCCAACAAACTCTATGAAATCATCTATCATAATTACTCCTTGAAATCGTGTTCTATTTGCCATTTCTTATAACTAGCTAATGCTTTCTTTAGTTTGATTTCTAGTTCGGCTAATTTATTCTCCGCTTCCGAAATCTTTCCATCATAGTCAACATCTTTGTATTTATTGTATTTATATTCTTCTTCTGGTGTTCTATCTTTATTAGCTAGTTCATTCATTACACTCTTGTAATATTTCATACAGTGTATAAATCCTTCGGTCTTATCCTTGGCTTGGCGAATATTTGAAATCCAATTTGGCTCCATTATAAATCCTCCCATGACCAATTCTCTGGTAGTTCAACTTTATCAATTTCTTCTTGTGTGTAACCATATATTCCACTTATTCCAGTGGATTCTATGGATTTCTCTATCTCTTCAAATTTCTTTACAATTTCCGTTTCCTTGGGAGGAACAACTGGAACATCTGGAACATCTTTCATATCATTCTCCATGTGCTCAAACAATGGCACGATTATATCACAACAATATTTATAAATGATTTCTTCTGGATTGGAAATAGTTTCTTTGGTCTTAGATAACACATATTGCATATTTCTAGCAATCACATCAAAGTCATAGTATCTAGTCAATCCACAACTAATTTCTAGAAACTTTCTAGTTTCTTTCCAACCCTTATTGTGATAGATTGTTCCCAATGCCGCTTGAACATCGGCTGGAACATACATACACATTTGACCATTTCTAGCTACAATGGATGTCCATTTCTGGGTTCGTTTGCTACCATATTCAAATAGTGGTAGTTTGAATTTATAGTGGTCAGCATCGTCATCACTATAATTGACTTCTCTATCATCGTAGATACTAAATTTGTTCATCCAATAATCTAGATAGGTTTCACCGGTCAATTTGTAGAAGAATTGTAATATTTCTGTAACATCGTGAGAAATGGATTTGATGTAGTCACTAGCTTTGTCAATCGTGGTGAAATCATTTACAATTTGTGCAATGGCTATGTCAATGGCTTTGGAATCGGATTTACCACACATACGAGTCATTACACTAGCCAATGTGGATTTCAAATCGGTTTCGTCAATGGCATATTTGTATGGGAAATTCACTAGCTCATTCACATAGTGGAAATTTAACATTGAACTATATGCATAGGTCAATAGAATGAATTTCCAGCCAATTGGTGATTTAGGTGCGTATTTGGTGAGCTTGGGACATGACAAATGAATGTCAATGAAACCTTTACATCTAGATTTCACATAGTCATGTTCCTGTATAAATGTGGAAGTTATTGATTTAATGTTATTATTAATATATAAGTCTTCTATATTATTATATATCATTAAATCATTATCTTCCACATTCTGGATACAAGAAGAATTACTATGCTCCTTATATTCATGAATCATTATAGCAGCTTCTTTCATGGCTGCTTGTAAGGAATATGGTAGATTCTTACTACCAATGGAAACGAATTTATTTGCTACTAATTTCTTCATAATTCAACCAATAATTATTGTTCTATTGTATGTATATAAATATACATTATAAATTCGCAAATTGGAATAGAATTGTTGTAAATTCCGTTGTAAACATTACAACAGTTTCATTATGAAACATGTTTCAATTTGAAACACTAAATGGTGTTGTGAACATCACAACGGAAATTTCAATTGGAACATTGCATTTCGTGAATAAATAATATATATTATGGTTGTAATCAATGGTGATTACACAAATAAATGGAAACATTATGACAAACATGGACAAATTGAATAAATATCTAAACGATAAATCATTCACCAAATCAATGTTACAATATTATTACATTGAATATGAACGAACAATCAATGACAATTATTATAAACCAACATGCGAATATGGTGGTGAATATATTGGAAATGTATTTGTTTCGTTTGGTGATTTGAATGAAATTCTATGCGATTTCGTTTATGGAATGATACCACGTTGCGAATGTAATGATTATGACAAATTGATGAATCATTTGATTGATTTCAATAGAAATTTCATTAAATCACATTCAAACGAAATTATATTCAAACATAAACGCAAATTGGTGAAACACAAATTGAACACCATTAATCACGATTTCAACTAGTTCAACCAATAGATTGCTATGGACAATTTATCCATAGCAATTTATTTCTAGTGTGGAATTTCCGTCATAAATAATTTATATTAGTAACAAACAAACGAGGACATTTATGAATCACAAATTTGATAACATAGCAATTATAGATTTAGAACGGAGATGGCATTAAAGCTGCCGTCAACCAACAATTATTTCCAAATGGTTGTCATTTAGACCCAGATACACGAATTTGGTGTGCCACCATAGTTTATCGTGACGAAAGCGATTGGAAGGAACGATTTACCTATTCAGCCACATTTGTGTGTAAATTACCATCCGAACCTAGGAAATATCCAACACCAATTCCATATTGGATGAACGGAACTAGACGATATGCAATAGACACGGGTGTGTATCACTATCCACAAATACAAGTTGACGATAAACGAAATAATCAATTGTTTGAACAGAAATACATTAATGTAGCAACTAATGACTATACCGATTTCCTAAAGCGTTTGGCACATTTATTGAATGACCACTACAAGCGTGGTATTCATACATATTGCAAAGCATATGTGCGTGATGGTAAGGTTTATAACTATGACAAATTGTTGTTACAGAAGGAATTTGACAAATACGAAATACAGCATGTGTACTATAAACCAGGTGATACGATTGAAACCGTAAACCAAATTGAGAAATATGATGTGTTAGACTATTTGGAAGCATTTCCTGTTTCGGTTGGTGAATGGAATGAAACCCACAAACAAGAAGTCACATTTAAACCAGATATGACATATGACGAGAAAGTTAAGGCAAATGAGAAATTCATGAACAATGGAATCCAGCACAATATTGAGGATTCACTACAATTGGCAGAATATATTTGGAATAAATATGATGTGTACCGCAAACAGCATGATGTAATGACACGCAAATGTGTAATTGAGGAGGATTTCAAATGATGTTAGATTCGTTGATTAAAGTATCAGATGATGAAGAATTGAAATTAACTATCAAGAATGAAGAAGTCAAATTTCACAAACTAGAAATGGAATTGGATTTCATGAGCGAGAATGATATAAATTCTTACATATATACATATTATAATGAACCGCATTTCCTATCACTTGGTGAATATAAATTTGCTCAAATGCTGGCTGATAGGAAACAAGATTTAGATTGTCATATTTAACTGTTCATAATGTCTCCAATAAATGAAGGGTGTCGCCCATGTGGGGCGCACCCTTTAATCGTGTTTGGTTCTGTCGGCTAGTTCAGCTTTCTTACCATCATTCCATCTATCAATCGTTCCAACCAAGTAGCCCGTTATTCGTCGGAGTCTTTGGAATTTGATTCCAGCTCCGATTCCTGTTTCTTCTTCATTAGGAACTTCTCTATTATGGCTTGAATTATCGTACTTAATATCAGCTCTTTCAAGAATTTCATTGTATATGTCCTCCACTAATTGATTAATAAACGATTTCGGTTCCTCAATATTCTGCATTCTGTAACCTTCTAATAACTTGTTCAAATAGTTCTTTATCAGCATCACTCATTTCTAGAATGTGCTTTGATAGATATTGTTTCAGCAAGTAAATTAACTCGTAATTATTTATAGTGACCTCGGAACTATCATTTATCTTTATCTGTTCTGTCATAAAGTCTATTAATAGAAATTTGTAAGTTTATAATTGAGTCTCTTAATTCATTTATAGAATCTTTAAGTTCGGAGTTATTCTTCTCTAGTTGTTCAATTCTATAATTCATAAGTTTAGTGTCCTCATCTCTACGCTTACCTGTATTGTTTCTTTGAACATGAATTATTAGATACAAGATTACAGCAACAGCAATAATCTTTATATCACCTGTATTAATGGCTTGTGTTAGAAACTCATCCATTATCCTAATCCTCCCCATGACGCTGGAATTTGTTGTAATTCGGCATATCCTGTTGTTGTGTCACGACCGCAATAATTAAATGCTGAATCATGATTTCTTGGTGGATTAGTTTGTCTACTAGCTTGTCTGTATAATGCTAAAGCACCTGATTTAACTTTATAACACAAATTGAAAGCATAACTTATATCTGTAACTTTAGAGGTATCAAATAAAGGAATTGATTTAAGTTTGGAACAACTTTGAAACATAGCAGACATATTTGTAACATTTGAAGTATTAAATAAAGGAACCTCCGGTAAAGAAGAACAATTGTTAAACATAAATGCCATGTTTGTAACTGTAGAAGTGTCAAATAATGTAACATATTTAAGTTTAGTACAGTAATTAAATGCAGCTCCTAAACTTGTCACACCAATAATATTAGCATCAAGGACTGCAATAAATGTACTAGTAATATAATGAGCCAACTCTCCCCAATTGCTATTATTATAAGTTAAATCCCATATATTAGGTGATTGTGAAACTTGTTTACCAGTTCCTTTACCGAAATAAGGAGTCACACCATCTTCATATAATAATCTTATTGTATAAGGTTTAACTTCACCAAATGGAATAATCCACTTATCATTATGTGTTACTACTCTATTGTTGTATTTAAGAATCATTATTCACCTCATGTGTAATCGTGATATGACTCATTGTCAATAACTATATTCAATGGTTCACCATGATAACCCCAATGTGGAATGTATCTAGTTAATGTAATACCAGTTTCAATCCATTTAGTGTCTCCGGCAGTAGGACTTCTATCATATCTATCAACTTTAGTATCAATATAAACTCTAGTATTACCATATAATATTTCTTTACCAAAGCCATTGTTATCACTCATTAAATGCCATTTAAGATTAGTAAAGTTAGTTGGGTCATAAGTTTGTGTTAATGGAACAGGTCTACATAAAGCATATGTCTTATGATTGTTCAAATCCAATAGAATCTTAATATTAGAAATGCAAGCACATTGTCCTACAGTTTCAGGCGTTCCAATCTTAACTTGAAATGATTTAGTTGAATCACTAGCATTAGTAATAGTAATAACATCAGCATCATTCTGTGTCTTGCCTATTGGTGATAAACCAGTTGTAGAAGTAGTAGAATAGGTTATATTAATTCCAAATAAAGAATTTAAATAACCTTCAGATGGATAATAATAATCACTTGCTCTAGAACATTCACAATAATACATAGATAAGAAATCTATTAGCAGATAATCATTATATGTTCGTTCATTATTTAACATATAAGTATAATATCCTTTACCATAAACTCTCTGTCTATCTGGATATCCTCTCCATTCCTTCCTATCAACTCCTCTAAACCATACATCTGTTGCAGAAGCAATATCCCAAGTTCCATTTAAAGTTTCTGTTGCATAATTATATTCCCAAGATGCACCTTCCCAATTGCGGTCAATGTTATGTGCTTCTAAAGAAGATGGTGTAATATTCTTCCACTCACCAATTGGTTCTGGTGGAGGAGGTGTCTCAACAGGATTAAGCCAATTTCCATTAATAATTAATACTTTACTATTCTTTATAAGCATTATACCTTTCTCTTCTGTGTTAATATTACTGGTTGATAATGCAATTGACCAACACTAGATTGTCCCTTAATTGCTACATATACAGTTGCATTTGTAATTTCGGCATCGGGATCTGCATTGTTGCTGTGATAATAGAATGGAAGAGTTACGGGAACATTGGCTACGCCAACATAGACAGAACTAGTCTGTGCACCTAATGTACTATTATACCACTCACCTTGTCCAATATCAATTCTTGGAACAGCAGCCCATACACCCGTTGTATCAGGTGTGAATGTAACAGTTCCCCAAATTTCATTGAATTGTTCACTCATGGCTTTGACTTCATAGACAGTTTCACTACCTGGAACACCACTAACAGATGCTATATTTGTAGCAGTTTGAATATCAGGAAGTTTATCATTCTCCCATCGTTCAGCACTTGCATCAGCTGGCAATGCTCCCCATCCAATGTGTCCATCATTATCTGTACGCAATACTTGGCCTGAGGTGGAAGGACTTGGCATTAAATTAGCAACTGGATTGTTATTTACATTGACTTCATAACAAGTTCTATCTCCGTTATAAGTAAATGCCAAATCACCACTATAACCTGTGGCTGGATTAGAAACAGAAACAGTAGCAGCACCAATATTGTTACGAGCTGTTTCTTTCTCATTTGAACTTAATGATTGTGATAAATTTGTTAAGACTTTATTCATATTTAACCTCTATCAATTAATTTGTTGATAAATCTTTAACTAAACGAACTGGTCTACCTTGTATTGTTAAATTTGATAATACTAAATCACTCATAATTATCCTAATCCTCCCCATGATCTTGGTATTTGTTGTAATTCAGCTAATCCAGTTGGAGTATTCTTTCCACAGTCTTTAAATGCCCAATCATATCTAGAAGGTGGAATAGTTTGTGTAGAAGCTTGTTGATAAAGTGATAAAGCACCACCTTCTACATTGTAACATTCTTGACACATATAATTCATAGCAATAACATTAGAAGTATCAAATAAAGGGATATAAGTTAAAGAAGTACAACCACGCAACGTAGAATTCATATAAGATACATTAGAAGTATCAAATAAAGGAATACTAACTAATGAAGTACAATGATAGAACATTTCACTTATATTAGTAACATTTCTTGTATCAAATAAAGGAACACTATTTAATGAAGAACAATCTCTAAACATTAAACCCATATTTATAACTGAACTAGTATCAAATAAAGGAATAGTAGTTAATAAAGAACAACCGATAGAACATATGACTCATGTTTGTAACATTTCTTGTATCAAACAATGGTACTGAATATAAACTGGAACAATTAGTAAACAAATAATTCATATCAGTAACATTTGTTGTATTCGCACCCAACACTTCTAATACTTCTCGGTCTACACTCAATAAACGATTCCAATCACTATTCTCGTAAGTTAAATCCCATACATTAGGTGAACTAGAAACTTGAACTCCTGTTCCTTTGCTAAATGATGGCGTAACACCATCTTCATACAACAATCTTATTGTAAATGGAGGTAAGTTTAAAGGATTGTAAGGGTCTGGACCTGGACCTGGTGGTGTTGGTTCACCCGTTGTCAACCAACTATTGTTAACTTTAATTATGTCATTACCGAATTTAATCATATACAATAATTATTTCCATCCACTTGGTATTTGTGCCAATTCTACTGAACCTGTTTGTGAATCTCTACCACATTGAGTGAAACAACCTCCATGACTAGATGGAACATTTGTTTGTGAACTCATCTGTTGATACAATGCTAATTGACCTCCATCAATATAATAACATTCATAGAAAGCATTTGTAACATTTGTAAGTTGAGTAGTATCAAATAATGGAATAGTTCCTTTAACATATGATTGCCCACAGTCTTCAAATCTTTCCATGTTAGTTACACCAGTAGCATTTAAACCTAACAATTGATGTTCTTTATGTTTACCCCAGAATCCAATAGAATCAGTCATTAATCTTCTCCAACTTGTATTCTCATAGGTAATATCCCAAACACCATCTCCTTTAGAAGTCCAAGTACCTGGGAATCCTTGACTTGAACAATCATAGGAGGTATCAGTTAATTGCACTCTCAGAGTGAATGGAGGTAAATTTAATGGATTCCAATCTGGACCTGGAGGTGTAGGTGGTTCTTTATAATCATTTACCAATAATCCACCAATGGAAATTAATTTATTATTGAAACTTAACATTAATTAACCTCCCACCACCAACCAAAGTTAGATTGTGAGCTATGTAACATATTGCCACCGCAGTCAGTTCCTGTAAATGAACCATTTACAGTATCACCTATAATTGCAGAATTTAATTCACTTAATGTACCAACATAATAATATGCATGTTGTTCACATTCACAAGTTCTAATTGGAGATAATTGAGAATATTGAGTTGTTCCAACTATAAATCCAATATCATCACTTTCTACAGTCATATTAAACAAATGTCCTTCATCACCTCTAGTCCAGTCACCATTGAATGGGTTTGAACTAAACGATTGAACACCACCATAAAGAACAGTATATCCTAATGTATCAGTGAAATTTACCATAGATTGTCTTATATTTAAGTAATCAGAACTACTTGAATTTCCAAAGCTAGTTCTAGGTTGATTTGAATTTGCTTTATATTTAACTTTACCACTATAAGTTATTGTATTATTTGATATACTACATTGTTTAACTCCAACAATACAAGTATAACCACTACCACCCCAACGTGCATAACAGAACCAAGGTCTTTCACCATTTATGATTCTATTTGTTCTTGGTATATACCAGAATAAATTAGTTGGTCTACTATTTGATGGTTGTACATATCCACTTCTTAAATAAGTCATAGATGGAAATGGTGGGTCTGGCTGAAACTCAAACAAACCAACTGGTCTACCTTGTATTGTTAAATTTGATAATACTAAATCACTCATAATTCTACCTACTTCCAAGTATCTGGTATTTGTGATAATTCAGCTGAACCAGTAGGAGGCCAAGGGTTGACAGGACTTGGACCCGAACCTGTTATAATATGTGTAATTGGTCTAAACTTTGTTGACATAAACTAACCTTCCCAAACTCTTGCTCCATCTAATGTAGCAAATCCTGCAACTTTAATATTCTTAACTGCTGCTATTTCGTAACTTCTACTTTGGTCAGAATATAAATATATAACATTCCATGTTAATAAATCATTTGTGAATCCAGTCATTGTTCCAAGATATACATCATTAATGTATAAGTAACAAGTATAATTACTTCTATCACAAATACATTTCAATTTACCATAAGTATTATTATCCCATAATGGTGTATTATAACCCATTCTTGACTGATGAACATATTGTGTAGCATCAGGATCAGTTGTCCAGGTTAAATAATGATTATAATAAGTATCCATGAAATCTGGTCCTTCACTACTAATGTAGAAATGATGAGTCATAGGCCATATAGTACTTCTATTTAATTCTGATAACGGATTATTATTGGAATTCTCCACAATTATTCTAGCTTGACCACCAGTTCCACCATAAATCTTAGCATCAAATATCATAGTGAAATATCCAAGATCTGAAGTTGAAGGCATACCATTAAGATTTACAGTAATACTTCTATTAACATTTCCTTGCATATAATATTCATCTGGAATATCTACCCATAATTCAACAGGAGGTGTTGGCTTAACTGCCATAATTGTTAATGGTTTAATTGTTATCATATAGAATTCTTAACTAATTTCCTTTATTTAAATAATTATCGTTAGAAGAACCATCTCAAACCAGCATCAGATTTAAAGTAGCTATTGTACAAGAATCCATAAGCATCAGTAAATCCATTCCACTGGTCAATTGGTACATTTGTAACCAAGAATACAAAGTAAACATCTTTACTAGAATCGTAAGTACCATATTCTCTAGCAAATGCACCATATGTACCATAGTCCAATGTACCTGGCATGTCTGTATTACCTTGACCAACAGTTAAATTACCGTTAGGAGTATTTGTAGTAACTAGCCATGTTAAATTAGCCGTAGTTGAGCCAACAGTTCCACTATTAACTTGTATGAAAGCAGGATAGAAATATAATGCCGCTGTAGATTGTGATGTATCTAATGAATTATGTTTACCATTGATTCTACTTCTATTCATAGAAACACCTGCATATTGAGAAACAGATGCTTCAGTGAACAAATACATTCCATTCTTAACATCAGTCCAAGTTGGATTGTTTGAATTAATAGTCCAACAAGTATATTTGGTATTACCACCTGCTGTACTTGTCATCAATGTACTTGCAGGAACGAGTGTACCACCCCAACCAACAGGTATTTGAGCCAATTCTGCTACACCTGTTTGTGTATCAGAACCACAATCCGAGAATGTACTAGAATGGTTTGTTATGTTGTTATTATTGTTAATGAACCAAGTATATTGTGCCAAAGCACCATCCGTGACTTCTGTACAACCTTGGAACATACCACCAACAGTAGATACATTTGAACATTGTATTGTGCTAAATTCAGTAAGGCTTGTACAATCTTTAAACATTCTATCCATAGTATCGCAATTATTACCATTTGAATCAATTATATCAAAGTTTCCACTATCAATTAGTTTACAAGTAACTGAGCCTAAATTGTCAGGTGTCAACAATCCCCTTTGGTCATAACTATCAATGAATAAGAAAGCCAATCCCATACCAATATGAGTTGCACCTGAATAATAATTAACAAAGTTGTTGACTGTTAATTTCCATCTATTTGGTGAACTAGAAACTTGTGACCAAGTTGATATGCTTCTGTAATTACTATTGATTAAAGTTGATGTTGGTACAAATTCACTACCACTAAATTCAAATACAAAGTATGGTTTCTTATATGAACTATAAATCTTAGTTGAACCAAGATACATCTCGGAAACTTTGGTATTTCCAAGATATATCTCTTTAATATTTGTATTACCTAATTGTAATGCCATATTAAGCCTCAGGAATTATATACAATATATTTGCACCAGTACAAGCACTAGCAGCATCAACCAATTGAATATCAATTACACCAGCAGTATTCAATGATTGTAGTGTTACAGTTGGTATTGCAGAAGATACAGCTTGTATTTCAGTTTCAAGTGTTCCACTAACACTAGATAGATTATTTATAGTTGCATAATTAGAAAGATCTGGAATAGATGCAGAAACAGTTGCTAATTCAGTCTTTGTAGCAAGATTTGTTATATCTGGTATATTAGCAGAAACAGTTTGAATTTGGTTCTCTAGTGTTCCACTAACAGATACCAAATCAGCCATAGTTACACCACCACTAACTTGTGCAGATATAATTGCTGAACTTCCACTAACTTCTATCGTCACATTGTTACCGGCAACCAATCCAATTGGGTTATCCAAACTTACTACATCGTTTGTAATATCAATACCACTAGCGGCTGTATAAGTATGAATTGTTGGTTTGTTCTGTATGTATGCTTTAGAACTTGTATTAGTTTCATTCCAGTTAGATTGAACTTGAGCCGCAGGTATAGTTGGTTTATTCTTGATATAAGCTTTAGATGAAGAATCTGTTACATTCCAGTCACTTTGAACTTGTGCTTCACCTGTAGAACTAATAATAGCACTTGCACCACTAGTTGAAATAGTGATAGCATTACCAGCCACTAATTCAGTAATTCCGGTTACACTAATTGTATCATTTGTAATGTCAATGTGGTCACCAGCATTATAGCTTCCACCACCAGTTACACCACTAATGGCTTCAATTTCTGCTTGCAATGTACCACTAACAGAAGTTAGATTTGATTTAGTTGCATAAACAGTTAGGTCTGGTTTGTTATCAATATATCTTCTACTATTAGTGTTTGTTTCATTCCAGTCTGCATTACCTGGTAAAGATTCATAATGCCAAGTAGAATCTAGATAAATAGAACCATTACCTTTAGCACAATATGGTGTGTTGTTACTAAATCTTACCATAAATGGTATATTAAATCTATAAACAGTTTGATAAATTTCTGCAAGTGGAACATAAACATTATTGCTTGACCAATGACAAACTATATACTTACCAGCATTATATGCAGCATCAACTTCTTGTCTTGTTGTTACTCCATATTCAGCAATGAATAAGTTATCATTACCACTAATAGCATCAATTTCAAGTTGTAATGTACCACTAACAGAAGTTAATTCAATCTTAGTTGCTAAATTACTAACATCAGGAATTGCGGCAGATACTATCTGAACATTAGCTTCCACATTGGAAACTTCTTGTTTGGTAGCAAGATTTGAAATGTCAGGGATTGCTCCACTAACAGTTTGTAATTCGGTTTCAGTAGCGAAGTTACTTACATCTGGGATTGCTCCACTAACAGCATCAATCTTGTTATTCAATGTACCACTAACAGATTCAAGTGCTTGCGTTGTAGCATAGCTAGAAACGTCCGGAATTTGATTAATGATATTTCCACTAACTGTTTCCAAAGTGGTCTCAGTAACGAAGTCTGAAACATCTGGAATCATACCACTAACTACATTTAATTCCTGTTTGGTAGCCAATCCACTAATGTCTGGAATATTAGAAGATACTGCTTGTATTTCAGTTTCAAGTGTTCCACTAACACTAGCAACTTCATTCTTACTAGCTAAATCGGTTACATCGGGAATTAAGTTTACAATATTACCACTGACAGTTTCCAATTCACCATTAGTAACAAAGTCACTTACATCAGGAATAGCTGCACTAACTACTTGTACATCATTTGCAACAGCTTGTAATTGTGAACTTGTAACGAAATCACTTACATCTGGAATAGCTCCACTTACTGCATCAATCTTATTATCTAATGTTCCACTAGCGGTTGCAACTTCGGTCTTTGTAGCTAAGTTACTAATATCTGGAATTGCACCACTAACGATTTGAACATCGTCAGCGACAGCTTGTAATTCATTCTTTGTAGCCAAATTAGAAATGTCAGGAATGTTACCACTAACAGTTTCTATTTCATTCTGCAAATATCCACTAACAACCTGTAAGTCATTATTTGTAGCAAATGTAGTTAAATCAGGTTTATTCTTGATATAGTTAGGACTATTACTATTTGATTCTGACCAATCGGATTGTGGTTCGTATTCATATCTATGCCAACTACCGGAATAATATGCCAAACTGTAGGTCTTATCCATACCACCCAAACTACCACCAAATTGAGCGGTATGACCAACATCATCAACCATCGTATTAGGTAAATAAATTGGGCGATTGTATTCATCTATGGTCTGACAAACAATATACTTTCCTTCATGAAATGCTTGTTCAATTTCACTAATTGTAGTAACACCATATTCAGCTATGAATATATTATTACTTCCACTAATAGCTTCAATTTCAAGTTGTAAATATCCACTAGCAGCAGACAATTCATTCTTACTAGCTAAGTTTGATACATCTGGAATTGCGGCTGATACAATTTGTAAATCAGCATTTGTTGCTAATCCACTAATGTCAGGAATATTACCACTAACAGTTTCTATTTCATTCTGTAATGCACCACTAACAGCAATTAATTCTGCTTGTGTAACATCACCAGCTGAACCACTAGCTGCACTAATGATTAAATCATTTCCACTAACAGTTATTGTTACATTGTCACCAGCTACTAAATCATATTCACTTGGTTTATTCTTAATGTATGCTTTAGAGCTTGTGTTTGTTTCAGTCCAATTACTCTGTACTTGTGCGGCTGGAATCTGATTTACGATATTACCACTAACAGTTACTAACTCTTGTTCAGTAACATAACCTTGTATTCCGGTTACAGCAGCACTAATAACATAATCATTTCCACTAGCAGATATTGTAATACCATCGCCAGCAATTAATTCACTTTCAATTGGCTTATTGAGAATTTCTGCAACACCACTTGTAGCAGTCCAATCACTATTGACTTGGGCTTCAGGAATCATTCCTGTTACTACATTGATAGTTGTATCAAATTCTTGTTCTGTTACATAACCACTAATGACTGGTTGACCTGTAACAGATGCACTAATGACAACATTGTCACCAACTACATCAATGGAAACACCAGCACCAGCAACCAATGATTTCTCACTTGGTTTATTCAAGATTTCAGCTGCACCACTTACAGCATTCCAGTCTGCATTAACTTGTTCTGGAATGTCTTGGATAGCGGCTTCAACTATTCCACTAACTGTTTCACTATCAACATAATCACTCAATATAGAGGGGTCAACGGAAATTACATTATTTAGAATGTTGATTCCCCAACCAGCATCATATTCTGCTCCACCACCACTTGAACCATTTGAACCAGCTCCAGCTAGTGAATGAATATCAATGAACAAATCATTGACTTTAGCATTGGTTAATGTGAAGAATATATAGTAATCAACATCATTGTTCAAGTTGAACAAATCATAACTTAATTCAAAGTATTGTGAATCACTAATACTCTTATCAACATTGATATTAATGCTGTTGTTTGTAATGTATTCAATATAAGATACTACTCCATCATCTGGTGTCAATGTAGTTTGGTTATATCTACCACGAACAGTCACATGATAAGATTGTCCTTTCTTCAATTGAATCTTACCATTGTTGACATTGATATTACCTTTAGTTCTATACATTGTAGCTGCACCAGTAATATTTGTACCATAGAAAGTACCATATTCAATACCACTAGTAGGTGCAACATCAATAGAATAAATCTTATTATTGCCACTAACTGTTTCAGTAATTACCAATGAACCACTTGGTGATTGAATTGAAACATTGGGAACTTGTTCACCAATAGCAGCACTAACAATTTGGATTTCTGTTTCTAGAACAGAACTAACTGAATTAACTTCAGTATGAGTAGCAAATTGGCTAACATCAGGAATAACGATAGCATCAATTTCATCTTGTAATACTCCACTAACAGTTGTTAATTCATTCTTGGTTGCATAATTGTTTAGATTGGGTTTATTCTTAATGTAGTCTGGTTCACTAGAATCATTCTGATTCCAGTCACTCTGTACATTTGAACCACTAACTTGTGAAATCAATTCTACCAAATCACCACTAACAGCAGTGACTCTAGCATCTGTATAATTGTTAGCTACATTAATTGCACTAGCAACTTTAGCATCTATATCAACAGACAAGTGACTAGAAATATAATCCATATCAACTGATATTACATGATTGTCATTATTGATATAGATACCATTTCCACCAACATATTCAGCACCACCAGTTCCACTAGCAGCTTGTGAAATGATACTAGTAATGTCTACAATACTAATCTTATTTAAGTTAATATCGGGAGCATTTGTATAAGTATCATTAAACTGATATTTAAGTTTAACATCATAATAACTCAAACCAGTTGGTGTAACTAATACAGTGCTACCATTAAATGATTCATTATGATTATAAGAATCGTCTACACTAAAGTTCCAATCTTGTGCTATTGTATCAACACCTTCTAGATAGAACTTACCATCAACATATCTATTGTGTTCACCACAATCAAAGGAAGCATTGTAGTTAAATTGATAAACATGACCTGGTTTCAATCTATAACCAGTCATATCTTGTAAATAATCAATACCACTTACACCATCATTTGTAATTGTGAATGTTGAACCATTATCACTATCTGCATGACCAATAGCATAGGCTGAACTAGATTCAATGTTACCAATAGCATCTTCCAATGATTCAATTCTATTCATGACTGAATCGGATATAGCCAAATCAAAGTTTCCAGCTGATACAGAATTTACTTCAATTGTACCATCTGTACTTTCAATTGTTATATTTAAAGCAGAAGAACCATCCCCACCATTGACGGGAATGACATTATATCTGCTCATTACTAGAGAGCCATATTTATTGTATAGATAAACATCGTAAGATTGACTTGGGTCAGCTAATACAATATTTGAACCAAGTGAATCTAACTTAATTTGAAATGGATGTAATGTTCCATTGAAATCACTAGCACAATAATACTTATTTCTTGTACCATGTATGTAAACTTCTAAATAACCATCAGTTAATGGTTTGCCAGCAGTATTTACTTGTTGAAATGTAGGCGAAAGCAAATATGCCCAATTCTGCATATCTAAATCATTAATCATAATACTCCTTACTCCAAGGCATAGCTGTTATGAACTATGTGTTTAGATAATAATTAGAACACAGTCATGATTTGTATTCATAATGTGTCGGATAATGATTAAATGTAAATATATAATATAGAAAGATTTATTATATATAATGTATAATTAAATCAATAACTGACACATTTATAGTAGGTTATGCACTATCATAGAGGATTTACATGAATTTGCCACATTGGAACAACCCACATCGCAAACGCCAGCTAAACGCAGCATTTAGCAGCCCTGGCTATTGTAAATATTATGACATAGATATACCAGACTTCACAGACTTGGTCTTAAAGTTAAAGTCTGGGCAAAGGCTGACACCTACAGAGAATGACCGCTATGGAATCTATATTATTACCATTTCGTTAATAGTACAGGAATCGCCTAAGTTTAAACATAAACCTAGAAATGAACGAGAAGAAATGTTAGACTATCAATATTATGAACTTCTACAAGGCATTACAACATTCAATCCAACTAGAGGTTCATCATTATTCTCATATACATATAGAATAGCTTGGACAGCTTGTTGTCATTATTATAATGATAAGAATAAGGAATATCAACATAACAAAGCAATTGAAGAACATTGCTTAGAAGAATTGAACGAATATTTAGAAGAATTTACAGACCATAAGAAGAGGAATATAAATGAACAATAAGATTACAATTGATTTCACTCCAATGGATAGTTATGCTTGTGGAACTTATAGAGTTATAAATGTAGCTGAAGCTCTATTTAGAGAATATGATATTACCATTTCTCCACCAGGTAAGTTTCATTATCATAATCAAGATTATATCTTTACACAACGAGTAGCTGGAACGAAGAATCTAGAAACATTATTAGGAATCAAGCGACAAACAAATGTTAAGTTTATAGTTGACTACGACGATGACGTCTGGGACGAATTACCCAAATACAATTTCACACAAATAAATTGGATTGATAGCCGTAAGTCTATGCAAGAACATTTGAATGAATTGGCTGACATAGTAATTTGTAGTACACCAGCACTTAAAGATTCACTATCACAATTTGTTGATTCCCATAAGATTCACATTATACCAAATATGTTACCAAGGTGGAAATGGAATTATCCACGAATTGCAACACCCAATAACAATAGAATATTGTATGCTGGTAGTCCAACTCATTTCAGTAATGATAATCATATGTATGGTGATTTCACTAGTGAATGGGATAAGTTTCTATCTAATAAAGACATTACTATAATGGGAATTAAACCTTGGTTCATTAATACAGATAGAGTATATCCTTGGACTGATATGTTGAACTATTCACAATATTTCTATCAAATAGCATCACAATGTAAATATGTAATTGCACCATTGGCTGAGAATTTCTTTAACCAATGTAAGAGTGATTTGAAATATCTAGAATGTTGTGCTGTTGGTAGAGTATGTTTATGTACTGACTTTGAAGGTAGTCCATATCATTATGCTCACGATTTACAGAAAGTTCCTGTTAAAGCAACAGCTAAACAAATTGAATATGCACTCCAACAATGTGAGGAACACTACGATGAAATTGTGCAATATCAATATGAATACTTAAATAAACGATGGTTGGATAATAATGTTCACTTGTATAAAGCATTAATTGATAAACCAAAGGTTAGTATATAATAGAAAGAGGTGGTCAAATGACCACCTCTAATTTGTTTGTAGTTAATGTAAGATTACATTACAACAACTTGGTTTGGCAACTGGTCCTTAACACAGATGTAAGTTACACCACGAGGTTCAACTACACCAGCGATAGCAGCAACAGCCCAACGAGTCTTGTTAGTACCAGCTTCTACATTGACTGCACGAGCACAATGAACAGTGATACCTTCAATACCGCTAGAGGTCAAGTCAGCATTAGACCAATCCTGTTTCTTCAAGGTATCAAATTCCATAGTACCATCAAGACGAATGATACCAGTGTAATAGAGACCTTCGGAAATGGTGTTGACCAATTTCTTAGAAGCAAGTCCAGATACAGCAATGGTAGAACCATCACGGAGTACAGCTTCTTTAGTTCCCTGACCAGCGAAATCAACTGGGCGAACCTTTACAGAACCAGCAGTAGCATCTTCAATAGCAATGAAAGCCTTGAGAGAAGAGGTCTTGTTACCAATCAAGTTGGTTGCCATAACATCTTCAATGAAGAGTGGAGTACCAGCAGGAATTGTTTCATTTACACCATTGAGAACGATTACATCAGCAGATACACCTGGTGTATAGGAAGTAACTGTAGCAGATGCAAGTTCACTAGCAAGGTCAGCAGAAATTTCAAGAGTTGGGAGGAATTGCTGTTCACGATAATCAGTTCCACCAACATTACCAATCATACCTTTCTTGTAAAGTGGTTCAGCATCAACTGGTGTGAAACCTTTACCACCGGCAGGAAGGATAGATTCAATCATTGGGTCAATGAAGCCATATCTATCTTCGGTAGAAATGGAACGAAGGAAACCATTAGCCTTGGTCAATGGCATCCAACCAGCACCAACGAAAGCGGTGTTAGCACGGCCCAAGTCTTCGGAAATTACATCCTGAACGAGACCTTCAATAAGAGCTTTACCATTTGGCTGAGCAATTTCTTTGTCCCTGTTTACATCGGTAACAGCTTCTACGAAGTCGGTATCAATCATGACGTTACCAACTTCAATCTTCTTCTTAACAGAGCGTTCTGTCAACTGTGAGGACTGACCGGTAATGTCTTTACCACGAACATACTTACCAGCGTCTTTAACTACGAAAGTATATTCTTCACCATTTCTCTTACCAACGAGCTGGTCGCCGAAATAAGATTTAGAACCAACAGTCAAATATCCAGCAGCTTCAGCAGCACGGACGTTAATGAGGTCGGTCAATTCGTTTGTAACAAATGCATTAGATGGCATAATTTATTTCTCCTTAATGTTTATGATTATGTTCGGTCAACCAACGATTCCAATAATTTCTATCTTTAACCACTGGTGTAACCGATGTTGTGTTATTTGTAATTTGCTTTCCAATGACAGGAAGAGCAGGTCTTGGTGTTTCAGGTTGAACTTGTGTTGAAACTTGAGGAGCTACATTAGATTCATTATATCGTTTAGTGAGAATTTCATCAGCAACTAAAGCAATATTATGTTTCAATGTATCTGGATCTGAACTACGGAATACTCTAGGCAACAAATTTGGATTCTTATTCAAGTCCATCAATTCCTTTAGGACTATTGGATAATCATTCAATGTTTCTAGATATTTGAACACCACACCATTTGGGTCTCTTTCTTGAACAGCTGAAGCAAATGCTTTCCCTTTCTCTGCTATTAATTGATTATATTCTTGCAATTCTTGGGGATTGCTAAAGCAGCGTTCTGTGATAATTCTATCCCTTTCCAAATCATAATTATATTGTTCCTGTTCATTCATTTGGCGGATTCTTTGGATTTCATCCTGCATATCACGCTCTTTGAATTTCCAATTTACATATGATTTGGGGTCTGGAGTTCCATCTTGATTCTTGAAATATTCGTAGTCTAATCCCTTCTTTCTTTCAAGTTCTTCTTCAAGTTCTTTAATACGAGCCTCATATTTCTGTTTCTGCTGTTTGCGTTTCTCCTTCTCACGAATGAACGCATAATCACGCTTAGACATTTCTGGAAATTTGGAAGGAGGTTCTTTAGGTTCCTCTTTCTTTGGCTCATCTTTCTTCTCAACTTCAACATTACTAGATTTGGACTCATCACTTTCCTCATTGTTCTTTGTTTCAGTTGGTTCTGCTTTGTCATTGGCAGCATTATCTTCAGGAGAACTAGCAGTTGGTTCTGGTGATTTAGAAACTTCTTCTGATGAGGATTCAGTTTCATTAGCTGGTTTATTTGCTTTGATAACTTCCAAAGCTTGTTCGGTACTCATTGACATAAGGTGGTACATTCCTTCATCTGGGTGGTGTTTAACCTACTTAATCAACAATAAGCCCAGTTCCTATTGTTGTTTATTGAATAATTAGTAAACTTATTTGTATTTACCTTCTTTAACCCTTCTTCTCATTACTCTAGCCCAAAGAGGATTATCTAAGGTATAATAACCTGGTTCATACACATAACGTTGAGAGTTATCATTTAGTATTTCTTCTTCAACTTTCTTATCATCCATTACTTTATATGGTTTACCATTCCAATCATTTATCATAGTATAATTTAGATAGGGACCGTTCTGTGTAAATCCATCAGCCATTTCCATCATCTTCATTTCTGTCTGAATTTGTTTAAGTTTCAATTGTTCGGCTTGTGATAAAGAAGATTTCTTATTTAGTTTCATTAGTTTATCAATTAATTCGTTATAGTGATTAAAGAATTGTGCTGGTTTATAAACATCATTTCCTACTGTTATATCTTCGCCAGCATTATTATATCTTCTTACTTTCTTTAGTTTAGCTGGTGATAGATTATCCAATATAAAGTCATATTCATTTAACATTTCTTTATAAGTAGCAGGGTCTAAATCATACAATTTAACATCTGGATCGGATTTATCAAATGGTTTCGATTTCGGATATTCAACATCTTTAACTTTATTTGGATTTGTTGCTAACTCTTCATATATTGTTCCGTGAGGGTCTATATATCTAGTAGTATTAGATGGATTATTTACTTCATCCTTTATCAACTTATAGCGTTCAGCTGTAAATCCGTATGGGTCATTAGTGATATATACTCTTTCTTTAGACTTTGGAATTGGCATACCCATTATGATAGCTTCTTTAGCAGCATCAACTGGTTTACCTCTCAATATACTACCCAATATAGGTGTTTCTTGTGCAGCCACTTTAGCTGTTTCACTAATAGAAGCATCTGGATTCTCATGAAAGAATTTCAGTGTCTGATGATAAGGAATTATTTGAGCTAATTCCTCTTTAATATGCTCTGGGTCTAAACGCATTTCAATGAATGACTTATCGGCCATTGAATATACCTCCAATAGAAGGACTATTAACAATTTGTGCTACTTGGTCTGGTGTCTTGGAATAAGTATAAATCTTATTACCAAGTTGAACTTGCATAACATTAGAATAGGGGTCATAGTCAATATCACCAACCCAACTAGAGGATTGTGATATTGGTCTACGAGGAACTTCATCATCCCAATATTTAGGATATTCAGCTTCTCTCAAAGCTGCTTGTGCTCTCAATTGCTGAATAGCCATTAATCTAGCAGGACCTTCTAACATCATTGCTTCACGATAACCTGGAAGGTTTCGTTCATCCAATAATTCTTCATGTTCAAGTGGTGTTTGACGCTCTGCAGCAATTCTCTCACCACTCTTTAGAACATTGTTAGATAATCCAGCACCTGTTAATATATTAAATAACATTATAACCCCATATCGTCTAATGCTTGATTATATCCTTCTATCTTTGCATCAGTTTCTCTTTCGGCTTGTTCTATGTTAGATTCAGCTGCTTTGATATTGATTTCTTGCTGTTTCAAATTAGCATTATCACCATCTTTAGCTGCTTGTGCATCCAACTTAGCACCTTCCAACAACATCTTATCTTGTTCAGCAACAGTAAACTTATTCCAATCAAGTTCTCTTTGTTCACGATTATTCATGATATTAATCTGTGACATTGTTAATTGAGTTCTAAGTTGTTCATTCTCTTTCTTGGTCAAATCCAATTCCATCATAGCATCATCAAATTGAGCTTGAATTTGCTTGATTTGGTGAATAGCAGTTGGGTCTTGAACATCAGTAATGAAATTAACATCTGGTGGTAAGTTAGCAATAATATTTCTAGACAATTCATCACCAATATCAGTCTTCAATGTGTCAGCAAAGTATTTAGCAATAATTGGTTGCATAGATTCTGGCATGATTGTGCCCAATGCACTCAATTCTTGACGAATCTTCATTTGTCTAGTAATTACACTAGGACCGTTCTCCAATGTAAATTTCAAATCGGAACCACCAGTCAATAATTCAATTACTACTCTACCAATGGTTCTCATTGCTTTATAAGCATTGTTATAATAGTTGGCTGTATTACTTTCTTTACTAGTTTCTTGTCTTAATATTTCAGTAGCTGTTCTTTCTCTTTGGTCAACAATACCAGCCAATGGAATACCCAATGTATCTTCCATTAATGTTCTACAAGTATTAATTGTATTCTGTAGGTCACCTGTTTCAAATGATTCACTCAATGGGACTGGTTGATGTTCACCTTTCCACAATACAGCAACTGTATCATCTTGGTTTACAGCAGCCATATTCTTCTCTAGACCATCAATTGCATCAATATTCACCATATAGTTAGCTTTAGGTGAGCGACCACATCTTTCAATCAATGTAGAATAAGCAATATTAGCACCAAGTTCTAGTGTTAATGTTTGCTGAACAATACCATTATAATTTAAGTTATTGTTCTCATATATTTCATTACCAGCTAATCTAACAATTGGAATAAACTTAATGGGCAATTCCATTTGTTGAATAACTTTATCACCAACAATCTTATAGAAGTCAACACTACCTCTATCATTCTTAATATAATAAGAAACAACAGCTACACTATCTTCGGGTAGATTCCATTGTTTGAAATTACCAAAGTTAATATAGCAAGTAGTATTTGGATAGTTCATTGGTACTACATCTTCACCATACAAGCGTTTAGCCTTTCTAGTGGACATATAGTTGATTACAGCACCTTCTTCTGCATCACTCAAATCAACATTTGTACAATTGGGGTCAGCAGCAATAGCATCAATATGACTAGCAGATTCCAATATAATCTTAGGTTCAAGTGTTAATTCATCTTCAACTGTAGTAATTACTAGATAACCATAACCAGTCAATACACACTTTCTAAATGCATCAATCAAAGCAGATTTAGAATCTGTATCACTTTCAATATTATCAATGGCTTCTTGTAATTGACCCATTTCTTGTCTTTGGTCAACCAATTCAATGTGCCAAGGTGAATTACTAATAGGTGAACTAATAGCATTAACCATTGGATTCCAGTTATTCAATGATAAGTTTATTCTCTTACCACGCTTATATTTCTTGACTGTTGTACTATTCCAGAAATCACCAGAATATCGTTTCAAATCGTTAACAGCTCGTGTAATAGTTACATTGTAACGAGCGTCTGATTTACATAGAAATTCATTTACTTGCTCTATTATTGCGTCCATTTATGACCTCTTATGTTCAATAATTAGCATTAAGGATTTGCTTTCATTGTGAAGGTACAATTCATTACTACACCAGTCATTCCTGTAGATATATCAACTACAGCTCGCAAAGTTATACCACATCTATTGATAGAAATGCGTTTGCTATCATAACCACTGTTAGGGAATGTGAATGTATCTAGTCTCCAGTTACCATTATCATTTACACAATTCATGCTAAATTCAGTTGGTACAACCAATTCCCAGTATGGAACAGAATCTTGAATATTGGAGCCATATACTCTCCAATTTACACTTACCATAAATGAATCAGTACCAATTCTAAAGAAATTCAATGGTCCCGAAATACCTCTATGGGCTTGGTCAATTGCATGAACTATATTGTCATACTCAAATTCAATATAGCCAAGACCACCATGAATTGCATCATGGTCTGAATTTCCACGATATACCATTGAGTTGTCTGGTTGGTCTACACCAACACCACCAGGTCCAATACCAGTCAATGCAATATCTTTATTGAATGTGTAACCTTCTTCAGGTGATGGTAAGAAATGACCTTTATTGTTACTATACTTATAATGGTTATTGGCTTCAATCATATCTAAGTAATCTCTAACAACCAATATAGAATTTGCATAGTTAGAGTAGTTATTTGTGAATACACCATTAACATGATTGGTTGCACCACTCTTACCCATTATAAGTAT
>Ga0265299_10000860_pt1 | contig 36696 bp, 27 predicted proteins | sample AusTroGonzalo_MG_4_FD_193485 | JGI IMG/M metagenome (GOLD analysis project Ga0265299, IMG submission 193485) | Bovine rumen microbial communities from tropical cattle in Woodstock, Queensland, Australia - Gonzalo_02 | ecosystem: Host-associated > Mammals > Digestive system > Stomach > Rumen ... | reverse complement strand
GCCACCATCGGAGTGTGGCAAATTACAGAAACGGAGGAGGAGCTCACCAGCCTGAGCGCCACCCCCACGGACGAGATGGAAGAAATCTCGTTCATCAAAAGCGAATCGCTTCGCAAGCAGCGCCTGGCCGTGCGTGCCCTCCTGAACGCCCTCTTTGATGAAAAGGTGTACCTGAGCCACCACGACAACGGTAAACCGTATCTGGAGAACAACGCGGTTAACATCTCCATTACCCACACGGAAAAATACGTAGCCGTCATCCTCCACGAGGAAGAAGACTGCGGCATAGATATCGAATCCCTGGACCGGGACTTCTCGGCCGTAGAAAAGAAAGCCCTGAGCGAGGACGAAATCGAGGACCTCGAGGAAGAGAAGCGCAACGAGCAGCTGGCCATCTACTGGTGCGCCAAGGAAGCCATCTTCAAACTGCTGAGCCGCTACAATGTGGACTTTGCCGAGCAAATCGAAATCGAGCGCTTCCGTCCCCGCGGAGAAGGCGAACTCGAGGCCACCTTCATTGACAAAAACGAGGACGAGCAGGAGTTCAATCTCGAGTACATGACCTTCGATCGCCACGTCCTTGTTTGGGTGGTGGAAGACTAATTGTTGAAAACTTTTTTCCGGTTGTAACAACAGGGTTATATTTTAGAAACTTTCTAAATAAAAAATTTTATTAAGCTGTTAATTACCAACAAATTAACAGCTTATTTTGTGTTTTGTTGATAACTTTTTCTTGAGAAATCGTGGGAAAGTTGGACAGAATCATATAATTTTGTTCCCGAGGGCAAAGGCCCCTATATTCACACGAACTAGAAACTAGAACTAGACCTATGGTTAAGAGTGTATTAAAACGTGACGGCCGCCGTGTAGATTTCAACAACCAAAAGATTGTTGCCGCCATCCTGAAGGCCATGGATGTGACCGATGCCGGTGAGGATATCGTTCTCGCCGCCCAAATTGCCCAGACCATCTCCGAGCTGGACAAGGATGTCATGACTGTGGAAGAGATTCAGGAAGTTGTAGAAAACCACCTGATGAACAGCCCCCGCCAGGAGGTTGCCAAGGAGTATATCCGTTACCGCAACAAGCGTAACATCGCACGTAAGGCCAAGAGCAACGAAATCTTCGAGACCATTATCCAGGCCCAGTCCAACGATATCACCCGTGAGAACGCCAACATGAACGCGGACACGCCCGCGGGCATGATGATGAAGTTCGCCTCGGAAGCAACCAAGAGCTATGTGGACGAGTGCCTCCTGAGCGACCCTGTTCGCGAGGCCGTAGCCAACAACTACATCCACATCCACGACAAGGATTACTATCCCACCAAGTCCCTCACCTGCATCCAGCACCCCCTGGATCTGATTCTGGAGCACGGCCTCAAGGCTGGACACGGAGAGTCCCGCCCCGCCAAGCGCATCGAGACCGCCAGCGTACTGGCCTGCATCTCCATGGAGACGGTCCAGAACGAGATGCACGGAGGTCAGGCCATCCCTGCCTTCGACTTCTATCTGGCTCCCTATGTACGCAAGACCTTTGAAGAAGAGGTGGAAAAAGCAGCCGACCTGTTCAACACCGACCTCGAAGATGTGAAGGAAAGAAAGGTGGACGATTATATCAAGAGAGACCTCATTGGCCTCCAGGGAAAAGACCGCGCCTACCAGCACGCCATCAACCAGACGGTGAACCGCGTTCACCAGGCTATGGAAGCCTTTGTTCACAACATGAACACCATCCACAGCCGTGGCGGTAACCAGGTTGTGTTCTCCTCCATCAACTACGGTACCGATACTTCGGCAGAAGGCCGATGCATCATCCGTGAGATCCTGAACACCACCTACGAGGGCGTGGGCAACGGCTCCACCGCTATCTTCCCCATCCAGATCTGGAAGAAAAAGCGGGGCGTTTCCTACCTGCCGGAAGATCCTAACTATGACCTCTATAAATTTGCCTGCAAGGTTTCGGCCCGCCGTTTCTTCCCCAACTTCCTCAACCTGGATGCCACTTACAACCAGGACGAGGCCTGGAAAGCAGACGATCCCAAGCGTTACGAGCACGAGGTAGCCACCATGGGTTGCCGCACGCGCGTGTACGGTAATAAGTTCGGTCCCAAGACCTCCATCGGCCGTGGTAACCTGAGCTTCACCACCATCAATATCGTGAAGCTGGCCATCGAAGCCATGAACGAGGAGTCCGACAAGAACCTCCGCATCCAGAAGTTCTTCAAGAAACTGGATTGGGCCCTGGACATTGCCGCCCGTCAGCTCAACGAGCGTTTCGAGTTCCAGAAGACCGCCCTCAAGAAGCAGTTCCCGCTGCTGATGGCCGGCCTCTGGCTGGGCAGCGAAAAGCTGGAAGACAACGATTCCATCGAGTCCGTCATCAACCAGGGAACCCTGTCCATCGGCTTCATCGGCCTGGCAGAATGCCTGATTGCCCTTGTTGGCAAGCACCACGGAGAAAGCGAAGAAGCCCAGGAGCTGGGTCTGCGCATCATCTCCCACATGGCCGAAAAGATCAACGGCTTTGCCGAGACTTTCCAGCACAACTTCACCTTCCTGGCCACTCCGGCAGAAGGCCTCTCCGGCAAGTTCACCAAGAGAGACAAGAAGACCTTCGGCGTGCTGCCCGGCATCACGGACAAGGACTACTACACCAACTCCAGCCACATCCCGGTGTACTATCACTGCACCCCTGAGCACAAGGCCAAGATCGAGGGCCCGTACCACAAGTACGAGAACGCCGGCCACATCTTCTATGTAGAGGTAGACGGCGACGCCACCCACAACCCCGAGGCCATCATGCGCATCGTGGACCTCATGGACAAGTACGACATTGGCTACGGCTCCGTGAACCACAACCGCAACCGCTGCATGGACTGCGGCTACGAGAACGCCGATGATAACCTCACCGAGTGCCCGCACTGCCACGGTCATCACATTGACACCCTGCAGCGCATCACCGGCTACCTGGTAGGTACCACCGACCGCTGGAACTCCGGCAAACTCGCCGAACTCCACGACCGAGTAGTTCATAAATAATGCGCATCCGCGTATTGGACATACTCCACCAGACAATGGCCGACGGACCTGGTTTCCGGACGGCCATTTACTGTGCCGGCTGTTCCCACGCCTGCAAGGGCTGTCACAACCCCGAAAGCTGGGATTTCAAGGCGGGCCGATGGATGGACGTGGAAGAGCTGCTGGAGGACATCAAGGCCGATGACCTGTCGGACGTGAGCTTCAGCGGAGGAGACCCTTTCTACCAGGTGGAAGCCTTCACGGAGCTGGCCCGCCGCATCAAGGAGGAGACCCGCAAGACCATCTGGTGCTGGACGGGCTTTACGCTGGAGGAAATCCAGGCTTCGGCCCAGCTTTCCCAGCTGCTCCCCTACATTGATGTTCTGGTTGACGGTCCCTTTATTCTGGAACAGCGTGATACGGACCTTCTGTTCCGCGGCAGTCCCAACCAGCGCATCATCTATTTACACGGAAAACCGCCGGAGGATGACATCCCCGGCACCGTGGCCCTGGAGCCTTTGCGCTAGCGCTTTAACCAATTCTCGGGATTCTGCGGGTCTGAGCCCTTCCACAGTTCAAAGTGGAACAGGTCTTCCCCACCAATGGTATCCACCGTGCCAACCTCCTGGCCGGTGGTTATTTTTTGTCCGGCCTTGACCGACACGGATTTGAGCTTGCTGTAGAGAGTAAAATACTCTCCGTGATTGACCAGCACACACTGGTTGTAGCCCGGCAGCACCACAATCTGGCTCACGGTGCCGTTGAACACGGCCTTGACCGGAGCTCCGCGGCGCACCACCAGCGTGACGCCGTTGTTCTGGGGCAGCTGCACATTCTGGTAGACCGGGTGGTTGTGCTTGCCAAAGCGCTCCACAATGGTTCCTTCTACCGGCCAGGGCAGTTTGCCCTTGTTGGCGGCGAATTCGTTGGAAAGCTTGGTATCTACGGTTGTGGAAGTGGTCTTGGAGCCACTGCTCTTCTTGCCGCCGCTGCTCTGCTTTTTGGTCTGCTGGCGGATCATGTCCGCAATCTTGCGGTTGAGTTCCTGCTTCTGGCGGTTCTTCTCCTTGAGCTGTTTCTCGTAGGTCTTGCGGTCTTTCTTGAGCTTATCCACCATCTTGGAGGCATCGCCTTCCTCCGAGCGCAGCTGCGTACGCTCGTCCACGACCTTCTTCCTTACCTTTTCGGCCTCGGCCTTCAGCTTATTCAGACGGGCTTTCTGCACCTGCAGCTCTTCTTCGGCCTCCTTTAACTTGAGGGCCTGCTGGCTCATCTGGGAAGAGAGGTTGCGAAGGTATCCAAAGCGGTTGAAGGCCTGGCCCACGGAGTTACTGGACAGCACATACATATACCACAGACGGCTGTCGCGGTTCTTATAGGCACCCTTGACCAGACGGGAATAGTAATAGGCCAGGGTATCACGGCGGGCCTGTACGCGGTTGAGCTCCCGCTGGCAGATGCGCAGGGAGTCGTTCAGAAGCTTGAGGGTTTGGTCGTAGCTGGCAATGAGCTGCTCACGGGCCGATATTTTACGACGCACCAGGGTAAGGCTGCTGAGGGCCTCCGAGCTGCTCTTGCTGTTCTGGCTGAGCTTTCGGTTGAGGAGCTCGATGTCTTTCTCCAACTGGGCGCGCTGGCTTTCCAGACGCTTCACGGACGAACTCTGAGCCCCGGCGCTGATGGCGCAGAGGATCAGGAGCCCTATGAGGAGAAACTTTCTCATTGCTTCTTACCGGATTCGTCCAGGCGCTGGGCCTGGCTGCGATAGACTTTGGCGGTATCGGCCTCCCCCAATGCCTCCAGGACGGTGGCGTAGTGACGCAGGATGACGGCGCTCTCCTTGCCGCCATAGAGCATGGCGTGCTTAAAGAAGGGCTTGGCCTCCAGGTCTTTGCCCATCAGATGCAGGATCCAGGCAAAGGTGTCCAGGTACGTGGCGTTGTCCGGTTCCTGCTCTACCGTCTTCTTGGACATGTTGTAAGCCTTCTTGAGCTCTTTTCCTTCGAGGCTCAGGTAGTAAGCGTAATTATTGAGGACCGGAGCGTAATTGGGGTCTATCTTGAGGGCGTTCCTGTACGCCTTGAAGGCGCCCTTGACGTCTCCCAGCGAATGGTAGGCGTCTCCCAGCTGACTCCAGGCATTGAGGCAGATCTTGTTGTCTTTGGGATAGCGGGCCAGCAGCATCTTGCTGGTGGTTACTATGGCGTCATAGTCTTCCAGGTTGTAGCTGCCCAGGTTGGCATAATCCAGGAATGCGAGCTCGTCAAAGCGCTCATAGGCCTTCATGGACTGCTCGCGCATCTCTTCCCACTTGCTCTGCAGCTGAAGGTACTGGATATAGGTAGCCGTCTGCTGGAGGCTATTGGGATACAGCAGGGCGTTCCTCTGGAACCACTTGCCGGCTTCTTCTTCCCGGCCGGTACTGTAAAAATACGTTCCCACGGTGGTGATGAGGGTGCTGTCCGTAGGATGGGCGGCCGCAGCCTTGAAGGCCAGGGAATCAAAGCCCGCCCGGTGAATCTGGAGAATCTTGGGGTCCAGGGAACGGGTGAGGTTACCCAGGTACATGCTCTTGCTCTGGGCCTGCACATCTTCCGAAGCGAAGAAAGGTTCCAGGGTCTTGAAATAGTCCGGGTAACGGCGCATGTGGCGGTAGACTTCCGATTTGCCCAGGAGGGCCGGCACGTAGCCGCTGTCCAGCGACAGGGCTTCTTCATAGCGGGCCAAGGCCAGGGAATCTTTGTAATCCGAGAGATAATAGTCTCCCAGCATGGACAGGACAGAGGGCACGGAATACTGCTCATTGAACTGTTCCAGGAGGGCGGCACCCTGGTCCTGCTTGCCCATGGCGGTGTATACGTCGTATCTCGTGCGGATGACTTCTTCCGAGAGACCGCGCTGTTTCTCAATCTCATCCAGGGCGGTGAGGGCCTTCTCGTACTGCTGGTTCTGGAGATAGAGGTCTAGCAAATCGTAATGGGTGCCTTCGTTGTCCGGGAAATCCCTTACCATGGACTCGTAAAGTTCGATTCCCTTCAGGGGCTGGTTCTGGAGAATCTGGAGGCGGGCCTGCAGACGGCGGTACCAGTAGTTGGTGCTGTCCAGGGCCACGGCCTTCTCACTTGCCTGGGTGGCGGCCTCCAAATCTGCATCCCGCATGGCCGAAAGGGCCAGGTAGTACCAGACGGCATCATTACCGGGCTGGGCTATGGAAAGGGTATGCAGCAGCTGGCGCGCCTGTTTGTTTCTTCCGTTGGTATAAAGAGTGACCGCGTCCACCAGATTGGCGTCCGTTTCCTGGGCGGGAACGGGGAGTGCACACAGGCACACAAGGACGAGGCTCACTAGGATTCTTTTCATTTTGCAAAAATACGGGTTTTTCTTATATTTGTTCTCCACTAAAACAAATTTCGGACCCCTTTTGAAACGTTTTTGGTCAAATCTGCATCTTATACAGTGGACAAGAGATGATGAGTCTCCTGGCGGAGCATCGTCCCCGGAGCGGCTGGCCGCCGCTTGCAAGGAGGGAGACCGCAACGCCCAAAAGCGTTTGTTTGACGCCCTGGCACCCAAAATGATGGCGGTTTGCCTCCGCTACATGGGAAATAGGGAAGACGCGGAAGACGTTCTGCAAGAAGGGTTTATCTCCTTGTTCACCAAGTTGGGCAGCTATGAAGGAGCAGGCTCCTTCGAAGGCTGGGCGAGAAGAATCTTTATCAACACTGCACTGATGCATCTCAGAAAAACAGATGCCCTGGGTCTGAGCGATGACATAAGCGAAGCCCACGGCCTGTTTACAGAAGAGGCCACACCCCTTGAGAAAATGGGGTACAAGGAACTGGTCCGGCTCATAGAAGCCCTCCCGCCAGATGCCAGAACGGTCTTTAACATGTATGTGGTGGAAGGATATTCCCACAAGGAAATCGCCCAGGAGCTGGGATGCACGGAAGCCACCTCGCGCTCCAAGTTGCAACGCGCAAGGCTTCGCCTGCAGGAAATGATAATAGAAGCAAAATGACAGAAAAGGATTTCGACATACAGGTAAGAAACCTCTTACAGAACGCAGAGGAGCCCGTCTCTCCCAAGGTTTGGAAAGGCGTGGAGGCCGCGCTGAATAAGCCTGCCCGCATTATTCCGCTGCGTTTCTGGGGCTATGCCGGCGCCCTGGCCGCCGCTGCGGCCGTAGCACTCTTCGTGCTCATCAAGCCCGCAGCCCCGGTTGTAGAACCCGAACATTCTAACCCATCTATATTTATGTCTGAGGCATCCGGGGAAACGGTGCCCCAAACGGAGATTGTTCCCACAGAGGAAGAGACTCCCGTCCAGTTGGTACAGCTTCCCCGGAGACAACCTCGTTTAGTGGCCCAGGCTTCCACTCCTGCTGAGGCAGAGGAAGAAAAGCCAGTTGTCCCTGAGGTGGTAGAAGAACCTGCCGCTCCCGCCGTAGAAGAAGCACCCGTGGAAGAAGCTCCTGCCGTGGCCCTTACCAATGAGAAGCCCCAGGAGAAGGATGACCAGGCTCTCCTGAACCAGATGGCCTTTGAAGAAGAAAAGGCCTCCCGTCCGGCTGTTGGCGGCGTTTCCGTCCTGGCTTTCGGTAACGTGCAGGGCACCCAGCGCAGCGGCATCCACGGAGAATTCCACCGCTATGGCGCTCCGGCCCTCAACGCCGGCGTGGGTATTTACAACGAAAACCCCGAGGTAAGCTTCAGCCTGCCGTTCTCCGTAGGTTTGGGCGTACAGTTCAACCTTAACCAGCGTTGGGCCCTGGGAACCGGCATCCGCTACACCAATCTGCAGCGCACGTTTGTGGGAGACTTCAAGGGAGAAGGCTTCTACCTGGCCCAGACGGACATTGACAACCAGCAGCACTGGCTGGGTGTTCCGCTCAATGTTTATTACAACTTTGTAAACACCAACCGCTGGCGTGTCCACGCCTTTGCCGGCGGTTCGGCAGAATGGCTTTTAGATAACCACTTCCTCATTCACAGCAGCCCCAGCGACATCCACCACCACACCAAGGGTCAGTACACCCAGTGGTCCGGAGCCGCCGGTCTGGGCCTGGAATTCAAGATTACCCCGTTCCTGGGCTTCTACGTAGACCCCAGCTTCCGCTACTTCTTTAACACAGAGCGTCAGCCCAGATCCCTGCGCACCATCCAGCCCCTCCGCTTTGACGTGGAGGCCGGTCTGCGCTTCTCTTTTGGAAAATAACTTAACCCTTAAATATTCCGAAGAAGGCCGATCCACTGCCCGACATTGCGGCATAGATTGCGCCTTTTTTGTATAGTTCCGTCTTCACCGTAGCCAGAGCCGGATATTTGGCAAACACCGTTTGCTCAAAGTCATTATCCAGTCTGTCCTTCCAGCTGCTCACCGGGCGACGCAGAACTTCTTTCAGCGGCACTTCGGGCTCGCGGGGCACGATTCCGCGGTAGGCGTCGGCCGTAGAAACGGCAATGCCTTCCGGAATGAACACTTCTATACGGTATCCCGTCAAATCCAGCTCAAACGGCTCCAGAATCTCTCCGCGGCCGCTTCCAAACATGGGGCGGTTGTAGATGAAGAAGGCGCAGTCGCTGCCCAGCTGGGCGGCATAGGAAGCCAGTTCCTCATCGCTGAGCGGCAAATTGGCCAGGGTGGAGATCATTCTCAGGGCAAAGGCGGCGTCGGAGGACCCTCCGCCCAGACCGGCTCCCACCGGAGAGAGCTTCTCCAGGTAAATCTTCATGGGCGGGAGGCTGTACTGGGCATCCAGCAGGAAATAAGCCTTGGCCGTAAGGTCTTTGAGAGGGTCCCAGTCCACGCCTTCGCGGCGGGCCAGGGTAATCATGAGCTTTCCGTCTTCCGAAATGGCCTGGGTGAGCGAAGGATACCGCTCCCGGAGGCCCGAGAGCGTGCGGCTGTAATCATCACCGGTGATGATTTCCAGGCAGTCGGCTATGCCGGGATAGGGGAGGAAGAGGGTCTCCAGATCGTGATACCCGTCTTCCCGCTTCCGAAGGACCTTCAGTCCCAGGTTAATTTTGACGTTGGGATAGCAAATCATGTTCACAAATTTAATCAAGAATCGTAAGAAACACACAAAATACCGTCTCAAACAACACAACTTTTTTTACGATTGTAGGATTTCTCGCCGCCTTTTCCCACCTTGCCGGCCACAAAACTTGTGAACTATGCGTAAGTTGATTGGTTTATTATGCCTTGTGATCGCTGTCTCCTGCAGCGAGCCGCTGGTGGATTCCCTCCCCCGCTTCATGCGGGAGCAGGGCCGCACCATCCGGGGCGGCGAGCCGGGGGATACTTCGGCCCGTCCTCCTATGCCTACTCCGGAGCCCTCCACACCGGAGTATGTGCCTTCCGTCTATGCCACGGCCCTTCATTTCCGGGATTCGGTGAACTGGCGGCTGGACAGTCTGGGAGCGGCGGAAGTCCTCTTCTTTAAAGACGGCTCTCTGGTGCGGCGGCAGCAGGTTTCCTCGCCGCCGGACCCGGAGCGGCACCGCATCTGGAACGGACAGCTCTGGACCGACTACACAGACGGCCACGAAACCGTTCTGCTTTGCGACGGTCTCGAGCGTTTCCGTTTTCCGGGGGAGGAGCTGTTACGGGGCTTCCTAATTGTAGACGGGGATGTTCACACCCTTGGTCAACGCCCGGGAAACAGCGGGTTCTGCTACCGGATCAACGGGGAACTCATCTTTTCCCAGGACAAGGGCAGCGTGCTGGGAAGCCCTTCCAGCCAGGCCTGGAAGGGCGGCGCGCTGAATCTGGATGGCGGAGACGTCTACTACAGCTACCGGACAGACCATATCTACTATGTCATGAAGGGCGGACAAACCTTCCGCATAGTCACGGACGATACTTTTGACGCCCTCTTTGACCTGAGGGTATACGGAGGGCATCTCTGGCGGATTCAAAAGAAAGCCAACACCCTCTCTCTGGTCTGCGACGAGGAAGTTCGGCCCTTAACCATTCTGGCATCCGAAGCCCTTTCCTGCCAGTTGGTCCCTTCGGGAGACCAGGCACAGGTACTGGGAAGCGACCTTCTGGGGGGCGGGTGGTATTCCTTCTGGCTGGCGCCTTTCGATAACGGCACTCCCCTCTCCAAAGCTGTGGGCCGATCTTTAAAGAGCGAGTTGTGCTACCGGGATCCGGACCTCCTCTTTGCCGATGTCAATACCGGCGGATTCCTGCACCAACTATACTATAACGGTACGGATTTGTGCATTTCGCCCGGGGTTTACTCCGGTCCATCGGCCCGGAACCTTTTCCTTTCCGCGAACCACTATGCCGCCGCCCTCACCCACAGCGGAGCGGGCCCCCATCTCCTCTTGTATGACGGGAAAGAGACATCCCTTTCCTTCAATGGCTATTTCACCTCTGTCCAAATTGAATAAACTATGCTGGTCAACATTCACGGAGCCAAATGCGTGGGCATCGAGGCCGTTCCTGTGACCGTCGAGGTCGAAATAACCCTCGGCATCGGTATTCACCTTGTTGGCTTGGCCGATGTCGCCGTCAAGGAGAGTCTCCTCAGAACCGTAACGGCACTGCAGGCCAAAGGATTTCACGTGCCTGGTAAAAAAATAGTGATTAACCTGGCCCCGGCCGATATGCACAAGCAGGGCAGCGGCTACGACGTTCCCATTGCGCTGGGCATCATTGCGGCCTCCGGCCAGCGGGGTCTGCCGGAGCTGGAAAAGTACCTTATCATGGGTGAACTGGGCCTGGACGCCAGCGTGAGACCGGTCAGCGGAGCCCTTCCCATGGTGGAACTGGCCCGAAAACAGGGCTACAAGGGCTGTATTCTGCCCGAAGAAAGTGCTCTGGAGGCGGTGGACTACAACGACACCCTGCTCTTTGGTGTGCGCACCCTGGACGATGTTCTGCGCATCCTCTCCGGATACGACGATGTGTCGGATCTCCTTATCTGGAACACCGAGACGTACAACCGGGCCATGGCCCAGCAACCCTTGCGGGAAAAGACTTATATGGATTTTGCCCAAATCCTGGGGCAGGAAGGCGCCAAACGCGGGGTGGAGATTGCCTGCGCCGGCGGCCACAACGTCCTTCTGGTTGGGGCTCCGGGAAGCGGGAAAAGCTCCATTGCCAAGGCCCTGGCGGGGATTCTGCCGCCCATGACGCGGGAAGAGAGCGCCATTACCTCCAAGGTGTATTCGGTGGCGGGGCGCTCCAGCGGCGGGGTCGGGCTCATGCGCACGCGTCCCTTCCGGGCTCCGCATATTTCGGCCTCCAAAGCGGCTATGCTGGGCGGCGGCAGCGGGGACAACATCCTCCCCGGAGAGGTCTCCCTGGCTACCAACGGAGTGCTTTTTGCCGACGAGTTCTGTGAGGCTCCAAAATCGACCCTGGAGGCCCTTCGGGGGCCTATGGAAGACCGCAAAGTGACCATCTCCCGGCTCAAGGCCAAGATTGAATACCCCGCCTCCTTCATGCTGGTGGCGGCCTCCAATCCCTGCCCGTGCGGCTATTACGGAGAGGGTGACCGCTGCACCTGCACGGTGGGCCAGCGCCTCACCTACCTCTCCAAGCTCTCCGGTCCCATTATGGACCGCATCGATATCCAGCTTTGGGTTCATCCGGTGGAGACCACCGTGCTGGTGAGAGGTGGGAAGGCGGAGCCATCGGCCCGGATTGCGCAGCGGGTGCTTCATGCGAGGGAGATTCAGCGGGAGCGCTTTGAGGGAAGCGGTATCTTTACCAACGCCGAAATGTCTTCCAAGCAGCTGGAGACCTTCTGCCCGCTGGACGAGGACTGCAAGGAGCTGCTGGAGCGTCTCATTGACAAGCTGGGGCTGAGCGCCAGAGCCTACACGCGCATCATCAAGATTGCCCGGACCATTGCCGATCTTTCGGGGTCGGCCCAAATTATGCCGGCCCACCTTTCCGAAGCCGCCAGTTATCGCTTCCTGGATAGACGGAATATCTTGGATTTGTAGTATCTTTGTGGATATGAAACATGAGATAGTCATTGCGGGTCTGCAAGACCTGGAGCGGGCCGCCAAAGAGTTCCTGGCGGCAATAGGCGGAAACACGCTCATTGCTTTCTATGCCCCCATGGGCGCGGGTAAGACCACGTTCACCACCGCCCTCTGCAAGGCGTTGGGCGTACAGGAAGATGCCGTGAGCTCCCCTACCTTTGCCATCGTAAACGAGTATCGCGGCGGCCTGGGACAGCCCATCTTCCATTTTGACTTCTATCGCATAGAGAACCCGGCCGAAGCCCTGGATATCGGCCTGTATGACTATCTGGATTCCGGCTATATGTGTCTGATGGAATGGCCGGAAAACATTGAAGGCCTCTTGCCCGAAGAGACCCTCAAAGTATCTATTTCCGTCCAGCCGGACGGTTCCCGCCTGGTAAGCTGGGAAGACTAAAGATTCCCTTGGATCACCTTCAGGCGGTTTTCGTAAATTGTTTTCAGGCGGTCGACGGCCTTGTCAAAGGTCAGATTCTCGTCTCCGTTGATAATGTGGCCACCATGAATTCCCGCATCATCGGCCGGATTCCACATCTTGAAATTGAGTTCGGCCGAAGGGCGAAGCCGCACGCGGGTCTCCTCAATGAAAGCCGGAATGGTCTCTAAGGCCGGAAGCAGCTCCTCAAAGCGCGCTTTCATCCTTGCGCTGAAGGCCGGGTCTTCAAAGAGCCTCTTATACCAAATAGCCTGGCGGTTAACCAGTCCCGTCTGGGCCTGGGGAGACCAGAAATAAGACAGCACGCCCCAGTCAAAGTCCCAGCAAGGGCCTGCCTTGAGCAGTCCTCCCCGGTCTTTGTGAAAGAAGACGCTTCCCGGGTTTCCCAGTTCGTGGTTGACCATCACTTCAAATACAATCCAGTAATCGATGAAGGAATCTACGTCCAGATAGGCGGCGTAGCCTTTTTCAGGATCCCGGTAATTGGTGCCATACAACGCTTCGGCTGTATCGTAGACATACTTCTTGATATAACTGAGCTGGGCGCTCGTAAGGTCTTCCGGGTCGGGGTATTTGATGCCAAAGGGGATGCTGTTGCCGGTCTCGTTGCCCCTGCCGTGAGGGTCTTTCCACTGGACCTCGTTATCATAATGGAAATCCAGCTCCAGGAGATAACCGCCGGTCACGGCCTCCCCCTCATTGTCCTGAGGGGTCATTTCCGCTACGGGAACCCGGTTTTTATCTACCCTTATCTGCTCTATCAGAAGGTAATTACCCAGGTGCTTCCCGTCCAGGACCAATTCTACGGCTTCGCACCGGGGGTTCCAGTCCAGCCCCGTCAAAGAAGCCACCTTCATGGCTACCAGGTTGCGCATCATGGTCCGGTCCATAAAGTTGGCCAGCAGGATCCAGCGCTTGTGCTTGGGCATTCCCAAAAGGGATTCCCTCTTGTCCAGCTTAATCAGATAAGGTTTCTTGGGCCACTCCCAGGTAGTGTTTCCACGGCCGCGGATGGAACAAGTGGTCTCAAAAGGGGTAACCTCCTCTCCCGCCAGTTGCAGCGTAGCTCCCACGTATTCCGTCTTGGAATATACTCCTTTTCCCTTTTCCGTATGGATGGTGACAACGGGAAGACCGGTCTTCTCCCACTCTTCCTGCGGCACCACATCGGGCGGGTTATCCGGTTCAATCGGGGGAAGGATCTCTTTCCTGGCACAGGAAAAGACAACTCCCAGCAAAAGGAGGAAAAGAATTCTTTTAGTCATTCCACACTACGGATTGAATGGCCATGGGAGGCACTTTGCAGGTCACGGAGGACCGGCCGCTTACCAGGTTGAGCTTGGCTTCCACTTTGTTCTCGTTAAGCAGGAGGGCGGCGTAGGAACCATCCGGATTGCGGTATACTTGACAGGTAAGCCCGCGGGCCTGGTAGCCCTTGGTCTCCAGACGGACGGCACCCGGCTGCAACACTTTGGAGCAATGGGCCACCTGATAAAAATGGGTGTTCCGGCTGATGGAATTATAGGAATAGGAAGACGAAGAGATGGTAACGGCTCCATAGCAAGTGCTGCAGCCTCCCGGCCTGTAAGGGCTTCTCTTGTCGTCCAGCATCAGGTTCCAGAGCGTTACGCCCTTGCCTCCACGGGCCAGGGTTCCCAGGAAAATATCTCTGAAATCGTTAATGATGCACTTCTCGTAGTCGTAATTCCACGTGCCGATGGAAGCTTCCGTGAAATAGATTTCCTTATCCGGAGCCTTCTCGACAATACGGTCCAAGGTGGACACGTTGCCTCCGTAGTTGTGCCAGGCCGATCCGGCCACATACTGGGAAGCATCGGCATCGTCATAAATATGGAGCGGATAGTCGTACTGGCTGGCCATATTGTCGTAATTGTAATTGTGATCAAACAGTAAGATTTGAGCCTGGATTCCCGCTTCACGGAAGGCCGGCCCCACGGCTGTCTTGATAAAGTCCAGCTGATCCTCCCAGGGCATATACAGCGACATGGAGTTACCCTTGTTAAGGGGTTCATTCTGAAGCGTGACGGCGTGGATGCGGTAACCTCGGCCCTCCATTTCCTGAATCCATTTTACAAAATACTGGGCGTAATCCTGATAGCGAAGCGGATTCAGGCGGCCGCCGGTCCACTTGTCATACGGAAGGGAGCCATTCTCCCCCATCTTCATCCAGCGCGGACAGCTCCACGGAGAAGCGATTATTTTTACAGCCGGATTGATGGCGTAAATCTGGTCCAGGATGGGGAACAGATACTGCTTGTCCAGCGGGTGAACGGCAAAATGTTCCATTCCCGGCTGGTCACACCAGGTAAATTCGTCCAGGGAAAAGTCCGAACCGCCAATGCAGACCCTCACCAACGAGGATCCCGCGCCTTTGGTCCGGCTAAACACTTCTTCCAGGAACTTCTGACGGTCCTCCTTCGGCATTTGCAGCAGATTATAGCAAGAGGCCTGGGTGATGGCCAGCCCAAAGCCCTCCACGGTCTGGAAGGTCTTTCCGGTAAGCGTTACGTTAAAGGCATCACCGGCGTCCGCTTTATTCACAGGAGTCTGACTCTCCTGAAAACGGAGCGTTGCCGTGTTGGTGGTATAAACAGAAGCCTGTCCTTTATCAGATTCGGGTTCCGTTTGGGAACCCGAATCAGGAGGGAGGGCCTGGCAGGAAAGCGCCAGCACCAGCAGAGCCGTTGTAAACGGTATCATTCTCATTCTTATTTTACGCTAAAGTAAACTGGCTCTCCGGCGTTGCTGTTTCCTGCTACCCACAGATGGAAAGCGCCGGCTTCCACCTTTTTCTGTCCGTCCAGGCCAAAGAAGGCCAGACTGCTCACGGGAAGCTCGAAAGTAAGGTCGCGGGACTCTCCCGGATTAAGCTCAATTCTTTCAAAATACTTGAGCTCCTTTACAGGGCGGGTAAGAGAACCAACCAAATCTCTTACATACACCTGTGCTACTTCTGTTCCTTTATACTTTCCGGTATTGGAAAGCGTGAAGGAAATCTTTATCTGATCATTGACGCCGTACTCTTCCTTGTCCAGGGAAGGCTGGGAATAAGCGAAAGTAGTATAACTAAGGCCGAAACCGAAGGGGAACAGCGGATAGGGGCCGTAGTCCAGATAATAGGAGGTATTACCCAGGGACGTCTGTCCGGCTTCCAGTTCGATGTCTTCCAGCAACGTTTCGCCGTTATAAGGACGGCCCGTCATGTTGTGGTTATAGTACAGAGGGGCCTGGCCCACGGTACGAAGGAACGTGATGGGGGTCTTTCCGGAAGGATTGGCCTCGCCTGTAAGGAGGTTGGCCAGGGCCGGACCACCCATGGTGCCGGGGTGGAAGCTGTAAAGCAGGGCGTTCACGTTGGGAAGGTCACGCTCGATGGTGAGCGGACGACCGGCCATGATAACGGCCACAACGGGCTTGCCGGTTGCCTTCAGGGCGGCCAAAAGCTCGCTCTGGGAACCAATCAGATTGAGATCGGCCAGGCTGTGGGCTTCGCCGGAGAGGATGGCTTCCTCTCCCAGGAAGGCCAGCACCACGTCGGCGGCACGGGCGGCGGCTACCACATCGTTAAAGTTCTGACGCTTTTCGCGGCTGTACTTTAATCCCTGGACAAAGCTCACCTGGCCGGGGAAACGCTCCTGGAGAGCCTTCAGAGGGGTTACACTGTGCTCTTTCTGACCGTCAAAGGCCCAGGTGCCCAGCTGCTCATAGGGAGCGTCGGCCAGGGGACCGGTGACCAGGATGCGACCCTTTCCCTGAAGGGGAAGGATACCGTCATTCTTGAGGAGGATGGCCGATTCTTCAGCGGTCTTCTGAGCGGCAGCCAGGTGCTCGGGGGCGTACTGCACGGCCTTGGCGGCCTCTACGTCCACATAAGGGTTCTCAAACAAACCCAGCATCACCTTTACGCGCAGGATGTTGCGCACGGCATTGTCAATGGTGCTTACCTTCACGGCGCCGCTCTTCACCAGTTCTTCCAGGTGAGAGAGGAAGCCGTAGGTCATCATATCCATGTCCACGCCGGCGTTCACGGCCTTTTCGGCCACATCCTTGCGGTCCACGCCAAAGCCGTGGTTGATCATTTCTCCCATGGAGTTCCAGTCGGTGACCACCAGGCCGTCAAAGCCCCATTCGTCCCTCAGGACCTGCTTCAGAACAAAGGCATTGCCCGTGGAGGGAACACCGTCATTGTCGTTGAAAGAGGTCATGAGCGTCATGGCTCCGGCCTTGATAGCGGCCTCGAAGGGAGGGAGATAGAAGTTGCGGAGCTGGCGCTCGGTAAGGAAGGTGCTGTTGTAGTCACGACCTCCTTCGGCGGCGCCGTAACCCACAAAGTGCTTGACGCAAGCGGCCATGGAGGTGCTGTCCAGCTGGGCGCCCTGGTAGCCATTCACCATGGCTACAGCCATACGGGAATCCAGATAGGTGTCTTCACCGCTGCCTTCGGCTATGCGGCCCCAACGGGGGTCGCGGGCGATGTCCAACATGGGCGAGAAGGTCCAGCGGACGCCCTGGGAAGTAGCCTCCAGGGCGGCAATGCGGGCGCCTTCCTCCACCAAAGCCGGATCAAAAGTGGCGGCCAGACCCAGCGGAATGGGGAAAACCGTATGGAAACCGTGAATCACATCACGGCCCACCAGGATGGGAATGCCCAGGCGGGACTCCTCTACGGCCAGACGCTGGAATTCATTAAGCTTTACGGGATCTACCTCGTTGAGGATGGAACCCACCTGGCCCTTGCGAACCGACTCGGCATAGTTGGACACATCTCCTCCCACGGAGATTTGGTTCATCTGGCCAATCTTTTCGGCCAGGGTCATCTGGCTCAGCAATGCCTCAACGCGGCTCTCCACGGCAGCATCGGCCCCAATGGTGCCCGCCTGCTTAGGGCTGCAACCCATGGCAAGCACCAGGATGGCCGAAAGAAATAGGTATTTAGTACGTTTCATATAGCCTTATTTTTTATATACCCGAACATAGTCCACCTTCATGGTGCAAGGCAGAGCCGTTTCGTCTACACCCTGCATACCGCCCCAGTCTCCGCCCCATGCCAGGTTCAGGATAATGTAAAATTTCTTGTTGAAGGGCCAGGTGTTGTCATTTCCCGCCTTGTCGTTCTTGAATTCCAGCAGGAGTTTCCCGTCCACATAAGTCTTGATATAGTCTTCCGTCCACTCCAGGGCATACACGTGGAACTCGTTCTCGGCGCCGGCCGTGACACGTGCGGCCGTCTTCTGGGTTCCTTTCACGTGGTTATAGGAGAAGCAGTGGATGGAGGAAGAAGTTTCGTTGGGTACTACGCCCACCTCTTCCATGATGTCAATTTCACCGCAGTCCGGCCAGCCCTTGGAGAAATCATCGGGCATCATCCAGAAAGCGGGCCAGGTGCCCTTGCCCTTGGGCAGCCAGATGGCCGCCTCTACATAGGCATACTTCCAGGATTCGCGGGAATTCATGCGGGCCGAAATAACCTGACCGCCATCCTTACGCGCCACAATATTGAGGGCGCCATTGGAGGTAAAGGCGGTTCTGCGGTCGTTGGGGACATAGCGCTGCAGCTCGTGGTTTACACGGCCGGGCGCCCAGTCCTCAAAACGCCAGTTGTCTACAATATGATCCGAAGTCTCGGAGAAATCATCCTGCCACACCAGCGTGTAGCCTTCGGGAACATAAGCGCCCTCCGGCACCGGCTCTCCTTCCTTCTGGGAAACGACGAGCACTTTCTCGTGGTCTCCGCTGCGGAAGCGAACCTGCTTGGTGCGCTTCTCGTCCACATAACTACGGGCAAATTTCACTTTCAGTTCGCCATTCCCCTTGGCAATGGCCTTGGGAGAAAGGCTGAACCAATAGTCAATGTCTTCCTCTACTACCGTCCAGACGGCATTGGTCGTTGTGGTCACCGAGACCTCTCCTCCCTCGCCTTCTCCCACCACTTCCGAAGCGGAGAAAGTAAGTTCCGGAACAAACAGGCCCTGACTGAGCGCAAGCGTGGCTTTCTGGTCTCCGGACTGGAAACCAAGCGTGGCCTGACGGGCGCTGGACGTATTATTGGGCTGGGCCGTCACCTTGATCAGGCTCTCTCCGGAATAAACCTGGGAGGCCGAAGAAAGGGCGTACCAATCCTGTCCGTCGGTGGTAACGGTCCAAGTGCCGCTGGCCGTCACCTTAACGGAGGCTTCCCCGCCCAGGGGATCCAAGGTCAAAGGAGTAACGGCAAACTGAATGCTCGTTTTTGCCGGTTCCGGAGCAGGCTCCGGCTGGGTACCGTGGCAAGACAGCAGGACAAGAAGGGCCGATAGCAGAGAAAACATCTTTTTCATTTTTCAAAGTTATAAAGGGTGGCCAAATTTGGCAAGCCTTTTGGCCACCCTTCGCACAACCTATTTATTAATACACGTATTCCTGAAGAACAATGTCGCTGACATTGATTACCGTTCCGGCAGAGGTACGGCCGAAGTCGAAGATGAGCATGGCGGCTTCGGCGTCTTCCTCGGCGGGCTTGAAGCCCCGCAGGCGGATAACCGTTTCACCTTCCTTCATGTTCAGGCTGTTCTCGTAGAAGCTGACCTTGGCATCGGTTCCGCTCTCCGGATCATTGGTGAGCTTCAAGGTAAATGTAGAAGCCGTGGTAGCCGTGATCTTGCAGGAGAACTCATACTCGTGGGAGGAAAGGAGCTCAATGTCGCTGTGAAGGGCAAACTGTCCCATCCACTCGCTGCCACCGATGCCTTCCGGAATGGTGATATCGAAGCTGTTGTCGTCCTTGAGGTTATACTCGGCCTCCAGACCACCGGCCCAGTCAGCACCGCTGAACCACTGGGTGGCGGTAAGCGTAGCCGTGGGCCACAGGTTCACCACCTCGGGCTTGTCGCTCAGAGGGATGTGCTTCTGGAGGCAGAAGTCGGACAGGGTGATAACCGTACCAGCCGGGAAACGACCGAAGTCAAAGACCAGGAGGATACCCTCGTGGGCGTCGTACATCATATGGTCGGGGGCCTCGAAGAGGAGGGTCTCTCCGGCACCGATGGCCACATTACCATCGTAGAAGTAGCTGTCGGCACCATCGGCCTCATTGGTCATCTTGACGGTAGCGGTACCGGCGTTGGTGGCCTTGATCTGGCAGGAGAAGTCAAAGCGCTCGCGGGCTTCGGCCGGGATGTGGGTCTTGATCTTGAACTGACCCATCCATTCGCCGCCGCCTACACCGTCGGGAACGGTGATCATGATATCGTTCTTGATGGCGATACCGGCTTCCAGGCCACCGGCCCAGTCGGCGCCACTGAACCACTGCTCGTAGTCAATAGCGGTACGCATGAGGTTGGTGGGGGCCAAAGGACGGAACCAGGCGGGTTCGGAATCCGGCTTGGGATCCGGTTCGGGTTCGGGTTCGGGTTCGGGTTTTACCAGCTCGTCCTTGGGAACGAAGATGAAGTACCAGGCGTTGCCGGGTTCGGCCTCGCTGCCGCACCAGACCATGAGCTCGTGCTCATTGAGGGTCATGATGTGGTACTCGCTCTTTCCGGTGTAGAAGCCCAGGAAGGCGCCACCGCCAAGGGTAAGGAGCATGTTGTCCTCATCCAGGGTGAAGGTGAGGTTGTCGGCGGGCACGTAAGGCACGTCGAAGTCACCTACAACCGGATTGGCGGTACCGGGGATGCCCAGGTGGTTCATACCATTCTCGTTGGTGTAGATGTTGCCCTGGTTCTTCCAGATAAGCTTGGTGCCTTTCTGGATAAAGGTGAACTCGTTCTCATAGAGGGAGCAACCTTCCTTACCTTCCGAAGGGCAGGCCCACCACCAACCACCGATATTCTCGTTGGGGGCGTTGTTGACATCGTCTACGCCAAAGTGACCGGTGGTATACTTGGCAAAGACCCAGGTCTTACCCTCAGTGGCTTCGGCACCGCCGGTAAGGGCGTTGAAGCCAGGGGTGTCCAGCAGGCTGTAGTCATCCTCGGCAATGGTAATCACCTTGGAGATGGAGGCACCACCGCCCGTGGTATACAGGGACATGGTGATGGTATAGTCACCCTTGAAAGGATAGGAAGCCGAAACTTTGTCACCCTTTACAGTGGTTCCGTTACCCAGATCCCACAGGGCTACGCCGCTCACAGAGGAGCTGTTCTGCAACTCGATGATATTGGGAGTAGCAGTGGAGGGAGTGGCCGTAAAGGCCAGCTGATCTTCCTTAGGAGCCGGTCCCAGCTTGTGGGAATCGGTGTCCATAGGACGACAGGAGAACAGAAGCGCTCCGGCCGTAACCAGAAGGAGAGTAGATTTAAATAAATTCTTCATAACGCTTATCTGTTAATAACCTTTGTTCTGCTTGAGTTCATACTCACCGGTACCGGCGGTACGGCTCATTTCGCTCTGAGGAATGGGCAGGTACTTGTCCTTTTCGGGATTGAACGTACGAACGCTCTGGTGAGCGGCGTCATTCTCGGTAAGGACGGTGGCGGCATCACCCCAACGGATGAGGTCCCAGAAACGCATACCTTCACCCACGAATTCCTTGCGGCGCTCGGCCTTGATGTTCTCCTTGCTTACGGGGATGGAACCCAGACCGGCACGGGTGCGGACCTCGTCCAGGCAAGCCTGAGCGGTAACTCCGTTGGAAGCGGAGGCACCCAGTACGCCCACCAGCTCGGCATAGTTGAGCAGGGTCTCAGCGTAACGGAAGATGATGAGGTTGTTGGGATAGTTCAGGTCAACCGTACCGATGGGCGAACGCAGGGCGGTACGGGCGGCATACTTCTTCTGGAAGAGGCCGGTGTCCTGGAAACGGGGACCGTAAGTACCCTCGGCGAACTTGTTGATGGAACCTTCACGGCGAACATCACCGGGCTCATACATATCCCAAGTGGCCTGACGGACCGGACCAAAGGCCCAGCCACCGCAGAACACGGGATCGGCCAGCTCGTTCGGGGAAATGTAAGCAGGCAGGTTGGTACCGCAACCGGTCCAGGCGGAACCCCAGTCGCGCTTGCCATCAGAAACCTGGTTGGTCTCGAAGATGGACTCGGCGGTGAAGTCATTCTCGTCGGCGCCAGTCCAAAGACCTTCATAGCCAATGAGGCTGTAACGACCGCTGGAGATGATCTTGGCCATATCGGCAGCCACCTCGGAGAACTTCTGGGTCTCGTTCTGGTACATCACCACACGGGCCTTGAGCATATACAGGGCGGCCAGGTTGGCGCGGGCCTGCTTGGCAGTGCCGTTGGTATACAGGGGGAACTCGTCACCGGCGTCACCGGCAGCCACCTCGGCAGCTGCAATGTCGGTCATGATAGCGGCAAAGATTTCGTCAGCGGTCTGCTGCTTGGCCATGAACGGGTCTTCCAGCGGCTCGGTGAAGAAAGGAATATTGCCATAGAGCTTCCACAGGTGGTGGAGATAATAGGCACGGAGGAACAGGGCTTCGGCCTTGTAACCGGCGAGCTTGCGCTTGGCGGCGTCGGAATCGAAACCGATGGCATTGTCAATGGCCAGCAGGGTGTTGTTGGCGCGGGCAATGGCTGTGTAGTACAGGGACCAGATGCCGGACGGGCTTTCCGAAGCGGGAATCTGGAACAGGGACATGTGGTACATCCAAGACTGGTCACCGGCATCACCGCCACCCTTGTAGATGTCGTCGGAACGCAGGTCGGAGAGCAGGAGGATGTGATTGTAGTTGTAGTTCGCATACGAGTCCATCAGCAGCGGCTGATAAGTGGCCGTCAGATAAGACTGGATAGCGCTCTCGGTAGCAGCAGCACCGGCTTCACCCTGGTGGGTGGCATGAGCGGTCAGGAACTTCTCACCGCAGCTGGTAAGAATCAGACCGGCGGCTGCAACGACTGCAAAAATCTTATAGAATTTCATATTCGCTTGCATTTAAAGGATTAGAAGGTGATGGAGGCGCCCACGGTGATGGTACGGGACTGGGGATAGATACCGCGGTCCACGCCAATGGTGGTATAACCATCGGAAGCCATTTCGGGATCGAAGCCATCATACTTGGTGAAGGTGAGGAGGTTCTCACCGGCCACATAAACGCGGAGGTTCTTGATGAAGGCAGCGCGGAGGATCTTGGTGGGGATCGTGTAACCAAGCTGGGCGGTCTTCAGGCGCATAAAGGAACCATCCTTTACCCAAAGATCGGAGGAACGCCAGTTCTGGTTGGGGTTGGCATTGGTCATACGGGGAATCCGGTTGGAGGAACCTTCGCCAATCCAGCGGTCCAGAATCCAAGCGGGACGGTTCATAGCGGGAACGTCACCACGCATGGAATAGTCGAAGATCTGGTTGCCGATGGAACCCTGGAAGAACAGGTTCAGGTCAATGCCCTTCCACTCGGCGGCCATGGTGATACCATAGGTCCAGTCGGGCATACCCTTACCAATCTTGGTGCGGTCGTCATCGTTCACATAACCATCCTGGTTGAAGTCCACAAAGCGAACGTCACCGGGCTGGGCGCTGGGCTGCATAAGTCCGCCGTCCTTGTTCTTGTAAGCGTAAACCTCATCCCAGTTCTGGAACAGACCGTCGGTCTTCATACCATAGAAATAAGGCCAGACTTCGCCGTTGGAACCCTTCACATAGTCACCCACACCGGAGGCACCGTTGCTCTGGTAAACAGCCTCACCGGACTCGTTGCCCAGGTTGATCAGGCGGTTGCGGAGCAGGGAAGCGTTGGCATTGATGGAGTAATGGAAGTCACCAACCTGCTGCTGCCAACCAATCTCGAATTCGTAACCCCAGTTACGCATATCGCCCAGGTTGGACATGGGAGCGCCCTGGCCCACATAAGCGGGGATGGGCTTGTCCATCAGCATGCCATTGGTCTTCTTGTTATAGAAATCAAAGCCGAAGGTGAACTTGTCACCGAACAGGCGGGTGTCGAAGCCCAGATCCAGCTGCTCGGACTCTTCCCAACGGATGGTGGGATTGGCCAGAGCTGCAGGAGAGGAACCGGACTGAACCGTACCGTTGGTTCCTTCGTTGCCAAAGTAGTATTCCTGGCCGGTATCCATCAGGGAAGCGTAGCGGAAGTTACCGATATTCTCGTTACCGTTCTTACCCCAGCTGGCGCGGAACTTAATCTGGTTGATCCAGGAGGGAGCGTTGAACCAAGGTTCGTTGGAAAGGTTCCAACCCAGGGAAGCGGCGGGGAAGGTAGCCCACTTGTGACCCGGGCCGAAACGGGAAGAACCGTCACGACGGATGGTGAATTCCACCATGTAGCGCTCGTCAAAGTTGTAGTCGATACGGCCGAAGTAGGAAGCCAGACGCTGATAGTCGTAGCCGCCGGTACCGCCGCTGGTGCGCTCGTCGTCGGTAGCACCGATAGCGGAATCAATGTAAGCCATGCTGGGATTGGATTCCTTGAGCTTGTAGTCCGTACCGGATACATAAGTATAGGAATAGCTCATAGCCGACTGGCCCAGAACAACGGACAGATTGTGCTTGCCAAACTGCTTGTTGTAGGAGAAGTAGTTTTCTACCTGCCAGCGGAGGCCTTCGTTCATGCCCATATTGACCCAGCTGGTGAGAGTCTGGTTCATAGAGCTCTTGTACTGCTCAAAACCATAGCCGCGGTTGCGCCAGAAGGAGAGGTCAACACCATAGCTGGTCTTGAACTTGAGGCCGGGGAGGATATCCAGTTCGGCACCAAAGCTGGCCACAATCTTGTGGGTCTTGTAGAGCGTGTTGGTAGGGGTGTCCAGGTTGGCTACGGGGTTGGTCAGTTCCTGATAACCGGTGGGAGGGAGAGAATAAACTCTACCGTCGGATGCCACGATTGCGGTGGGGTGGGCGGCCAGAATGGCAGCACCTTCCGCTTCGCTGGCGAACACAGGAATGCTGGGGTTGAAAGCCACGGCGGAGCCCAGGATGGAGCCGAACTCGGAGTTGGTGGTAATACCCGTAGCATTGATGTTGGAGTAAGCGATGTTGGCCGAGAGGGTCAACTTGTTCAGGAAATTGCGGTCCTTGGACTCGAAAGGAATGTAGGTGTTGTTGGAACGGATAGAAAGACGGTCATAGTTGGACTTGCCGTAGTTACCGCCCACGATACCATCCTGCTTGAAGTAGCCCAGGGAAACAAAGTACGTGGCTTTGTCGGTACCGCCGCTCACGGACAGCTGATGCTGCGTGATAGGGGCATTGTAGTTGAAGGTCTCATCCTGCCAATCGGTGCCCTTTCCGGCAGCGGCGATTTCGGCCTGGGTGTAGAGCGGAGCGCCGCCATCGTTGATGCGGGCTTCGTTCATGATCACCATGTACTCGGTGGCGTTGAGAACCTCTTTCTTGCGCCAGGGATTCTGCCAGCCGTAGCTACCATTATAAGTAATGGAAGCCTGGCCCTTCTTACCATTCTTGGTGGTAACCAGCACAACGCCGTTGGCGGCGCGGGCACCGTAAATGGCAGCGGAAGCAGCATCCTTGAGGATTTCTACGGAGGCGATGTCGGTAGGATTCAGGTAATCGATACCGCCGTCAACGGGCATTCCGTCCACAATGTAAAGAGGGTCGGAATTGTTCACGGTACCGATACCACGGATCTTGATCTGGGAGCCGGAGCCCGGCTGACCGGAGGCCTGGGTAATCTGGACACCGGAAACTTTACCCTTGAGGGCATCGTTTACAGTAGACGCGCGCACGGTGTTGAGGGCGTCTCCATCCACTTTAGAGATAGAAGCCGTCACAACGCTCTTTTTCTGCACGCCGTAACCTACTACAACGGTTTCTTCCAGCATCTGGGTGTCGTCCTGAAGGACCACAGTAAGATTCTGGTCACCGTCTACAGTGACTTGCCGCGTCTGATAGCCGATGCAGGAGACTTCAAGAACAGCACCCTTGGCCACACGGATGGAGAAAGATCCGTCCACATCGGTCATGGTACCATTGCTGGTTCCTGCCTCAACCACAAACGCTCCTACGATGGGCTGGTTAGCAGCATCAAGGACTACACCCTTAACGGAGAGTCCCTGAGCCATTGCAACCAGACTCAATCCCAAAGAAAGGATTAAGGTAGCAATTTTTTTCATACGCTTGGGGTTTGTTGCGTTTGGTTATTGGTTAATAATAATTTGGGTTGTCGACACTGGGTCTGGTGCAAAATTATCGACATTTTACATCGGCCTCGCGCACAAGAATGGAATAGTAGTAAAAATAAAAATGCAACCGCCTAATTATCAGGCGGTTGCTATTTTTATAAGTGGCCTAAAAAGTAGTGAAAGATGAGTTACTTTGCCAGCGCTTTCACCCTTTCTTCGAGCGTTTCACGGTCTCCGAGAGCCGCATTTTTGATGGAAACCTTGTAATTATAGATGGTGCTCACGGAGTAATCCAGCATGGAAGCAATCTTCTTGCTGTCGTCTACGCCCAAGAGAATTAAGGCAAAGACGCGTTGCTCTGTGGTAAGCTTTCCTTCGGGAGGGACCACCCGGGCTTCTTCCTTAAGCAAAGCGTTGAACTGCTTTACAAAATCCGGATACAGGGCCAGGAAAGTATTGTCAAAGGTTTCGTAGAATTCGTCACGGGCTTTCTCGGAACGGCCGGTAATGGAGAGTTCCTTGAGCAGCTGGTCAGCCTTTCCCTGCTTGAGCAGGTTGCGGAAACGATTGTCTTCCGTGCGGATAACCGTAATCTGAGACGACAAACCCTGAAGGAAGTTCACAATGTATTTTTCCTTGACCTTAGCGCTCTGCGATATCTGCTCATTGAGCACGCTCAGGGTGGCATTGGCCTGGGCCAGGGAAGTATTGCTGGTTTCCAGATCGCTACGGGCTTTGTTGAGTTTGCGGGAACGGGCAATCAGGAAATAGGCGGCCAGAGACAGGAGTAAAGTAAGTGCGGCCAGCACGATGGACCAGACCTTTCCGCTGCGGGTTGCGCGGGCCTGGCGGGCCTGATAGGCATCTTCCACCTGCATCAGGAAACGGGAGATCTGCCAGGGCCGAAGCTTGGCATTATACGAAAGCGCGTCCTCCTGAGCTATCCGCAGATATCGGAACGAACGGTCCACATCGGTGGGCAGGATAAGCTGGGCCACCATGGTCAGGGAAGCATAATCCCTCACCGCATTGATGAGGTCACACTCAGCCGACTTCACCAGCCAGTAAAGCCGCGTAGCCTGGTCTCCCTGGCGCTCGGCAATTTCCGACTGATAGAAGGCATAGATGGCAAAGTCGCGATCCTCGGGTTTGACACCCCTGAGCAGAACGAGGCTGACGCTGTCTGCCTCTTCCGTCCTTCCTTCGTCCAGCAACTGGTCCCGGAGCAGCTGTAGATAACGGGCCGAGTTGACCGGCAGCATACCCAGCAGGCGGGAACGGAAGGAAGCGGCCGGCGGAATGGACATGCGCTCCACCATACCGGAATTACCCGCCATATCCTTGCTGTATTCGTGGAGGGTCCAGAAATATTCGGCCTTTAACGACGGAGACAAGGAGGCGGTATCTATCTGGTTGTAAAGGATTTGGGTGGCCTCCAGATAGTTGCCAGCCTTGTCGTACAGATGACCCAACATGATGGAAGCCTGGTTGTAACGATCCCTGTCACCCATTTGGGCGGCTCGGGCCTGACAACTCTTCAAGTAATACTGGGTGGAATCGAAGCTGAAGGCAAAATACTCCTGAGCCGTTATCATTTCCAGCTCGTAGCGACGGACGGGATCGGTGGTGGCCAGCGCAAGGTTCCGGTACACGTCCAGCTGATTCTGCTTTTTGGCGGCATAGGCCTCACGAAGGGCCAGGTAGCCATCCAGCTCGCCCAGCAGGGCCTGGGTCTTTTTGTCCGTACGGGAGGGCGCAAGGCAGGAGGCGGTCGTCAGACAGACCGCCACCAGCCCTAAAAGCTTTTTGTACAGACGCATCTGTATCAGTTAGAAAATGTACTGGACACCCAGCTTGAGCTGGCTGTGGTGGAACTTTTTGTCAGATGCGGCATTGCGGTCCAACAGGCCGTAGTCGAAGCCCAGGGCCACACGGATGTGCTCGATGATGTCGACGCCTACGCCAAAGCCAAACATAATGTCAAAACGGCGGAGGTCCTTGAAGGTGTCGTAGTTGCTGGTGGTTCCGGATGCATGGGCGTCAATGGACACCAGATTGGCCGACAGCACGGGTCCGGTAAACAGGAACAGATTGGTACGGCCGCCCAGAGGAATGTCAAAATGGGCACGTACGGGAATGTCCAGGTAGATTTCTCCCAGGTTGACGGAGTCGTTGCCGCCAAAGTGGTAACCGGCCACGCCCGTGAGGGAAGCACCGGCGGCAATTCCAAACACTTTGCTCACCGGGAATGTGGCTTCAAAATCAATGGATAAGCCGGGAGCCACGGAGGCTTTGGTGGTGTTATCACCGTGGAAGACATAGCCGTGGGTGGAGGTACCGGCACCAATGCTAAACTGCTGGGCAAAGAGCTTCTGAGCGGGCGCAAAGGCGAACGCGAAGCAGAGGAGAGCAATTAATTTCTTCATAATCGGTAATTGTTTAAAGTGTTTTAATGGCTTGTTCTATTTCTTCTTCCCGGCCTTCCGGAATCACCGGAGACAGGAAAGAAAGCATCTGGAGCATGCGGGCCTCGGCTTCGGGAATGCCGCGGGAACGCATGTAGAAAAGTTCATCGGGGTTGAGCTGGCCCACGGTTGCGCCGTGGGAGCACTTGACATCGTCTGCGTAAATCTCCAGCTGGGGTTTGGTTTCCACCTTGGCCTCAGGCGTTAGCACAATGTTGTGGTTTTCCTGGTAGGCTTCGGTCTGCTGGGCGTCCGGAGCCACCACGATGGTACCGTCAAAGTGAACCTGCGCCTGCCCACCGGCAATGCCGTTGATGAGCTGGGTGCTCTTGCAGCCGGCCGCCTTATGATGCATTACAACGTGGAAATTCACCTTCTCATCGGCCTTGCAGAGGTAGAGGGCCTTGACATGGGCTTCCGCCCCCGGACCGGTGAGGTCAATGCTCAGTTCGATGTCACGGCTCTCCCCCGGCAGCACCACAAACTGAAGTTCCAGCTTTTCGCCGGCCTTCACCAGGTACTGTCCCGCAGGAGGTGCTATATAATGTCCGTGGCCCATTTCAGAACTGGTCAAATCCCTTGGATTCAATGGCTTCTATGAGTTCGCGGCCGCCGGTTTTCACAATGCGGCCGGCCTTGAGCACGTGCACCACATCGGGCTGTACATATTCAAGGAGTTTGTGGTAGTGCGTAATGATGATGGCGCTCTTCTGCGGGCTGCGGAGGGTATTTACTCCGTCGGCCACTATCTTGAGGGCGTCCACGTCCAGGCCGCTGTCGGTCTCGTCCAGGATGGAAAGATCCGGCTCCAGCAGGGCCATCTGGAAGATCTCGTTGCGCTTCTTCTCGCCTCCGGAGAAGCCCACGTTCACTTCGCGCTTGGCAAATTCGGGCTTCATCTGTACCAGGGCCATCTTTTCCTTCATGAGCCTGAGGAAATCGCCGGCTTTCATTTCGGCCTGTCCCTGGGCCTTGCGCTTGGCGTTGACGGCGGCCTTCATGAAAGCGGTAATGGTAACGCCGGGAATCTCGATGGGGTATTGGAAGCTCAGGAAAAGGCCCGCCCAGGCACGCTCCTCAGGGGTCATGGCCAGCAGGTCCTGCCCCTTGTAAAGGATGGTTCCCTCCGTGACTTCATAGTCCGGACGGCCCGTCAGAACAGCGCTCAGCGTGCTCTTACCGGCTCCGTTGGGGCCCATCACGGCGTGTACCTCTCCGGGCTTGATATCCAGGTCTATTCCCTTGAGGATTTCCTTATCCCCTATGCGGGCGTGCAAGTTTCTTATCTCAAGCATTTCTTCTATAGAGTTTAATCCAGGTGATGAGCGACCACAGGCCGTTCACCAGGTACAGGGCGCAGACAATAGGCATAAATACGTTGCCCACGCTCAGGTGCAGGATAATCTGGGTTACGTTTACAGCCAGCCAGACCAGCCAGCAATCCCACTTCTTGAGGGAACTCAGCAGCTGGGCCAGCAGAATGAGGGCAGTAACTACGGAATCCAGGTAAGGATGAGGGTCGGCCGGGAAGAGGGTGTCCAGCAGCCAGCCCCAGGCAAAGGCCACCAACAGCACACCCAACACGCTGAGAAAACGCTCCTGGCCGGTGAGCATGGACACGCGAAGGGCCTTATGGTCCTGCGAGCTGCGCTCAGACGATTTGGGGTGCGTCCAGCGGTAGTGGCCCATGATGTTGATGGCCAGCGATACCGGCTGCAGCAGCAGGTTGGCGTAGAGGTTCTTGTTCCAGAAAAGCAGGAACAGGGCGGCCGTGTACAGGTAGCCCACCCAGAAGTTGTATTTGGAGTTTCGGCCCGCCAGGAACACACAGGTAAGTCCCAGCAGCGAGCTCACAAAGTCAATCAGCAAGACCGGACGTCCGGCCAGTTCAAACAGTATTAAATCTAAATATTCCATTATCCTACAGATCCTTCAAGGGATACTTGCAATAGTTTCTGCGCCTCAACGGCAAATTCCATGGGCAGGCGGCTCAGCACCTCGCGGGCATATCCGTTCACAATGAGTCCTACGGCGTCTTCCGGGCCGATTCCACGCTGGTTGCAGTAGAAGAGCTGGTCCTCCGAGATCTTGGAGGTGGTGGCTTCGTGCTCCACCGTGGCCGAAGGATTCTGGCTCTGGATATCGGGGAAGGTGTGGGCGCCGCAGCGGGAGCCAATGAGGAGGCTGTCGCACTGGGAGTAGTTGCGGGCGTTCTGGGCGTTCTTGCCCATGCGCACCAGGCCGCGGTAGCTGTTCTGGCTCACGCCGGCCGAGATACCTTTGGAGACGATGCGGCTCTTGGTGCCCCGGCCCAGATGGATCATCTTGGTGCCGGTATCGGCCTGCTGGTGGTTGTTGGTCACGGCCACCGAGTAGAACTCGGAGCTGCTGTAATCTCCTTTTAATATAGTAGAGGGGTATTTCCAGGTAATGGCGCTGCCGGTCTCCACCTGGGTCCAGCTCAGATGAGAGCCGTCTCCCTTGCAGATGCCGCGCTTGGTCACGAGGTTCAGGATACCTCCCTTGCCGTCTGCATCTCCGGGGTACCAGTTCTGCACCGTGGAGTACTTGACATCGGCCCCTTTTTCTACAATAATCTCTACCACGGCGGCGTGGAGCTGCTGCTCGTCCCGCATGGGGGCGGTGCAACCCTCCATGTAGCTCACGTAGGAGTCTTCGTCGGCCACTATGAGCGTACGCTCGAACTGACCGGTGCCTTTGGCGTTGATGCGGAAGTAACTGCTGAGCTCCATGGGGCATTTAACGCCCTTGGGAATGTAGCAGAAGGAGCCATCTGAAAAGACGGCGCTGTTAAGTGCTGCAAAATAGTTGTCGGAGGCCGGGACCACGGAGGCCAAATACTTGCGCACCAGGTCCGGATGCTCCTTCACGGCCTCGGAGAAAGAGCAGAAGATAATGCCTTTCTCCGCCAGGGTTTTTCTGAAAGTGGTGGTAACGGAAACCGAGTCAAACACGGCGTCCACGGCCACCACGCCGGCCAGCACGTCCCGTTCCTTCAGCGGAATGCCCAGCTTGTCAAACGTTTCGGCCAGCTTGGGGTCTATTTCCTTGGGACGGTCCTTGTCTTTCTTGGGGGCGGCAAAGTAGATAATATCCTGGAAGTCAATCTCGGGCATGTCCAGATGCGCCCACTGCGGCTGCGGCATGGCCTGCCACTTGCGCAGCGCATCCAGCCGGAATTCCAGCAGCCACTCGGGCTCCTCTTTCCGGGCCGATATCATGCGCACAATTTCCTCGTTCAATCCCTTGGGGATGAACTCCTGCTCCACATCCGTTACAAAACCCTCTTTGTACTCTCCGGAGGTAAACTGTTGTATGATTTTCTTGTCTTCCGACATATCATGCAAAGATACTGCTTTTTTCCGGATATCTTGCGAGGGTCGGAAGAAGAGGGCCGAGAAGCTATTTGAAGTTATAGCTATTGCTCCTTAACGGCGGGAGATTCCAGTTTGACGCAGACGGGTTTGTCTACGCCGTAGCCAATCCAATAGCCCAGAGCACCGTTGATGTTGCTCTTCATTGTGGTCCCGGTTTCTGTGCCAAAGATGTTGGCGTACAGGAGAACCTGGTAGTTATTCCAGAAGCTATAGGCCTCTGCATCCATGGTGCATAACTTTACCCAGAACTCGTTCCCTTCCTTAATATTGGGCATGGCGAGGAAATCCATCAAGCGCTGGGTACTGTACATGAATAACTCGGTATAGCCATTGAGCTGCGCATCGTCTGTCTGGGCCAGGGCCGAAGGATGATAATGCGTATCTATCCCCATTTCACGGGTGAAGACCTTGTAATAATTTCCTTTTTGGGACGGATCGGTAAAACCGCACACCACGTGGCAAAGGCTGTCCTGGATGGACGCCACATACACCGTATCAATGGGAACCGGCTGCGGGATGGTGGTCTTTGCGGTAGCTACGTAGTCTTTGTATTCTACCTTAAGCTCATAGGTTTTCCCCGGCTTTCCCGTTATCTTGTCGGTAGAAAACACATAGGGCGGGAAATAGTTGGGGTCCACCACACCGGTAAGGACGGCCGATTTTTCTCCGTCACTAACCGTCACGCGGGCCCACTTGACAATGCTTTGGACCAGATCTTCGGCAGTAACTTCCTTGCCCATCTCCAAAATCAGGGATTCCGAGAGCATGACCATGGGGTGGCCGCCGCTCTCTATCCAACCCTCCACTACCAGGCGGGATTCACTCTGCGGGACGGCCTTGGTACAGGAAAGCGGAAGTAATGCCGCCAAAAACAGTATGGTAACAATCTTTCTCATCATCAGAAGGTATGGAAAATGGCAACGGACGGAAGGAAACGAAGCTGGATTCCGGCGGTCTTGAAAGAACAGGTGCCGTTATCCTCGTTATAATGCATACCCAGGCTCAGATCGTTGACTTTACCCAGCACGTTGTATACAGAGACGTTGATGCCGCTCTTTCCCTTGGGTCCTTTGCGGAAATACCAGTTGGCCGAAATATCCATGCGGGAATAGTACGGCAGGCGGCCTGAGTTAAAGGGTCCATACTCGCAGATGAGATGGCTGCCAATCATATAGATGGATTTGGGCTGGGTGTAAGGGGCGCCGGAGGCCAGCACATAGGTGCCGCCTATATCAAAACGACCGAAATCATAGGTGACCACAATGTCCAGTTCATGCGGACGGTCGTGCGCGAACGGGTGTTCTCCCACATTATTCTCATCGTTAAAGGTGCGGAGGCTGCGGGAGTAAGCATAGCTGATCCAGCCCGTCAGGTGACCCTTCTGCTTCTGGAACATGATATTGGCTCCAAAGGCACGTCCTTTTCCGGGAGCCACGCTGGTGGCCAGGGAATAGTGACCGGTATAAACATCCAGGAGGTTTCCTACGTACTCCAGCTGATTGTACAGTTGCCTGTAGTACAACTCGGAAGAAAGGGCGTAAACACCGTCAGGTGTTGTATAATTGTAGGAAAGGGAGATGTTGTGCGACCATTGGGGCTTCTGGATGTCTCCGGCGGCCACCCAGAACTCGGCGGGCAGGCCCATATTGGTGAGGCCCACCTGGAACAAGTTCTGACGTTTTAACTCGTAGCGTAATTCCATTTTGCCCTTGTCCTGGAAGTCGGCCGTCAGGCCGGCCTGGGGAGTAACCCCAAAGAAACTCTTTTTCTGGGGACTCAGATACCAGTGAAGCCCTACCCCGGCATGGACCTGGAACCAATAGCCCAGGTTGCGGCGATATTCGGCAGAAAGGATGGTCTCCAGGGCGTCCTGAATGGGTTCAGTGCCTTGGCTTCCGCCCTCGGAGAAAAGACCTTCGGCCTTGGGGTTCTGGGGCTGAATGTGATAATAAGAGACGTGGGCGCCAAACCGCCATTCTTTCCAGTCCACAGTTCCGCGGTAACCATAGTCCCGAATATAGGAAGGCACGTGGCCCTTAGCATTAAAGGCATTCATGATGGCCTCCATGCCGCCCGTGGAGAAATAGATTTTCTGCTTGAGCGTGGCGTCCGAGAAATAGTGGTTCCAGTGAATGGCTCCCAGACCGTTAAACCAATCGGCCTCCATGTTGGGGATGAGGCCGGAAGACATGCTTCCCTTGTCAAAACTGCCAAAAGCATCCACCCAGATACGGTCCCGCGTGGTGGGTTTCCACAGCCAAGTGATGTTGGCATCCGTGAAACCATAGCGAACGGGAAGGTCGTAGTATTTGAGCTGGTTTTTGTATAAGGTGTTGATGAAAGTGCGGCGCGCACTTACGGTCAAGGATGATTTCCGGCCCAGCGGAATGCTCAGGGTTCCTTGGGCGGAGAGCATGCCCAGAGACAGGTCTCCGGAAAATCTCCGGGCAACCGTATCCTTGAGTTGGATATCGATAAGGCCGGCCAGGCGGGCTTCCTGTCCGGAGGTGGTGGCATACTGGATGCCTTTGAAATGAGGCGTATTAAACACGGAAAACAGACCCAGCAAGTGGGTAATGCCATAAACGGGGACCCCCTGCTGGGAGACCATGGTCATGGCAGCCTCGCTTCCCTGCATATACAGACCTCCTTCCATTTCCGTGCAAAGCTGAATGCTGGGCAGCAGCCGGACAAAGCGGATGGGGTCTGCATTGCCCATAACGGAGGGGATGGCGGAAATCTTGCCCGTATTCACTTCTCCGCTAATACCTTGCCAGCTCAGGACCATGGGCTTGTCCATCGTCTCGGTAATGACGGATTTTTGCAAGTTCTCATGGGCAACGGTGTCCCGCTCCTGTGCACCGGCACAGAAGCAACCTGCGGCAAGCAGAAGCAGCGTTAAACTATTCCGTAGATAAGACATGCTTGAGCAGATAATCGATAAGGGGCTCTACCAACAAAACGGTGGTAATGGAATAGGAGGTTCCGTCTTTGAAGCGGAATACGGGGATGTAACCCAGGTCATAAATCTCTACGCCAAAGGTGGCTACATCTTTTCCGTTGTCATAGACATGGATATCTGAGTAATGCTCCCAGTTTTTAGGGCCGGCGATAACCATGCTAAGAGGCTGCAGGCTGCCGCGGAACTCCAGGCCGCCGTACATGTCTCCCTCCATCAGCCAGTTGTCTCCCTCTACATGACGGAACCTCAGCCAGAGCAGGGATTCGCTGTCCTGGCGCAGGCTGTAGATGACGGAGCGGTCCAGGCCCAGGCTAACTACACTGTGCTTTACAATGTATTCCTTGGCATCGGCCGAGCTCTCCAAATCCAACTTGGCAGCGAAAGAGGCAAAAGACTCTTCCAAATGCAATTTGACCAATTCCTCCTCAGTAGGTTCGTGTTGCGGCTGTTCGTCCTGTTGCTTTTTGCAGGCCAGGGCCGCCAGCAGGATGAGACAAATAACGCCGAAGCGCTTTAAGGTAGAAAGTATTGACATTACACTCAGGATAAATCTGTTAATAAACCATCTCGGCCTTTCATCTCTGAAAGGCCGACGATTTGTGCCCAGAGCGGGAATCGAACCCGCACGATATTGCTACCACAGGATTTTGAGTCCAGCGCGTCTACCAATTCCGCCATCCGGGCTGGTAGGGTATGCAAATGTAAGGTAAATTCGCTGAACTGCCAAATTTTTCCCTATCTTTGTAAACTATGACAGGTGAATGTAAAATAGTGTCCGGGAGCTTTCTCCGGGAGGTTGCGAGCCTTCTGAAGGGGGAGTCGGAAATCTATGTGGTCTACGACGAAAACGTAGCCTGGGTGGCCGGAGAAATAGCCGAGGCGGTGCCGGTGAAAGGCGCTTTCGGCCTGGAAACCTCCGAGGAACTCAAGACTTTGGATACCGTTGAGGCTCTATGCCGGCAGCTCATGGAGGCCGATGCCTCCCGCAAGGCCTTTCTGCTGGCGGTTGGCGGCGGCATCACCACGGATATGACGGGCTTTGCAGCCGCCATTTACAAGCGCGGGATCCGCTATGCCAATGTTCCCACTACGCTCCTGGCGCAGGTAGACGCTGCTATCGGCGGCAAGACAGGCGTCAATCTGGACGGCTACAAGAACATGCTGGGCGCCTTCCGTATGCCCGCGTTCACCTTCCTTTGCGCAGAAGTTCTCAAGACCCTTCCGGAGCGTGAATTCCGCGCCGGCAAGGCCGAAATGCTCAAAACCTTCCTTCTGGGGGACGCCAGGGCCTATGAGCAGGCTCTGACCGCTACGGAATGGCAGGCTCTCATAACCCGCGCTGCAGAGATCAAGGCCGATATAGTAAACCAGGACCCCGAAGAGCACGGCATCCGCGCCAAGCTCAACCTGGGGCACACCTTTGGCCACGCCATTGAGCACGAAGCCCGGGAAAGAGGGGAAGATATCCACCACGGAGAAGCCGTAGCCATGGGAATGATCCTGGCAGCCCGCCTGTCCGAGCGCAAGGGGTTGACCCCCAAAGGCCTGGAGGCAAAGTTAAGGGCCGATTTCAAAGCAGCCGGACTCCCCACGGAGTGCCCCTATCCGCTGGAAACCCTGGCGCAGGCCATGGAAAAGGACAAGAAAGCTGCAGCTGGTCTCGTCAAATGGATTCTGCCCCTGGCCCCCGGCCAAGTGGAGATGGTGGAAATGACCGTAAAAGAAGCAATGGATGATTTGCGTTAGCATTCAAAATAAAGATTATCAGGAGATTCTGGAAATCCTGAAAAGTGTAGAGATGGCAGAGATCCGTCTGGACCGCTGTGCCCTGGAGGACGAAGAGATAGAGGCTCTGTTCTCGGATTCCGACGTCCCGCTCATAGCCACTTGCCGCCTCAGCGAGGAGCCCCAGGCCCCCGAGCTGCTGGAGCTGGCCATCCGCTCCGGCGCCAAATACGCAGACCTGGAGATGGAGGCCCCCGCCGCCGTAGGCCGCCGCATCCGCGAGGCCTGCCGAGAGTACGGCACCGTTCTCATCCGCTCCTACCATAATTATGAAGACACCCCCTCCAAAGAAGTGCTCCAATCCCTGGTGGAAAGGGCCCGCACTTTTGGAGGAGAAGTGGTAAAAATAGTGACCACGGCCCATTCTGAGGCCCATAACGCCACGGTGGCCGCCCTTTATAAAGATGCCGCCCCCGGCTCGCTGGTAGCCTTCTGCATGGGGGATGCCGGCAAGGTTTCTCGCCTGGATGCCCTGCGCTACGGCGCACCCTTTACCTACGCCTGCCTTAGCAAGGTAGACGCCACCGCCCCCGGTCAGTGGACCTGGGAGGAGATGAAAGACGCTGTGTA
>Ga0265299_10000857_pt1 | contig 36751 bp, 31 predicted proteins | sample AusTroGonzalo_MG_4_FD_193485 | JGI IMG/M metagenome (GOLD analysis project Ga0265299, IMG submission 193485) | Bovine rumen microbial communities from tropical cattle in Woodstock, Queensland, Australia - Gonzalo_02 | ecosystem: Host-associated > Mammals > Digestive system > Stomach > Rumen ... | reverse complement strand
CGGATGAGTTTCGCTATCCATTTTGTAAGGTGAAAAGTTCGTCATTACCTTGTATTTGGGCTTCTCGAAATACATGCAGCCCTGCCCCGGGACTATCTGCAGAAGATTCCCGTCCTTATCGGAAAGAGACGACATGAAGGTGACACCCGGCACGCTGCAAACCCTGCCCGATTCAGCGGTTTCCTTTATTTCCTGAAGCGTTTTTTTCATAAGAAGAAGGTCGATATCAAGCAGAATAATGTGCTCTTCCCCGCCTACAGGATCGCTCCTTTTGTCAAAAGGCCAGCAGGTCGGCATTCCCACGAAATCACCGCGCGAATTCGCCCCGAAAAGAGGCATCCACCCTTCTTTCGCGTCGTTTATTTCGATATATACGCCGGTTTTCTCCTTACGAACGCGGTATTCCATATTGAGAATATCGAGATTCCAGCCGACTATCGTCTTTTTTCTGTTTGAAATTATGCTTGTGCACATAAGTGTAAATTTTACTTCGCACCGTAGATTTTGTAGTAATCCTCGATCCTGGATTTCATTTCATCGTCGATGAGGACTTTGCCGTTAACTTTGCGGCCGTAGAGGTATTCGACGACTTCCGCCATGTTCACGATTGAGAAAGTTTTCATTCCGAAATCGTCTCGGATCTCATCAAGGGCACTCTTTTCGCCCGTTCCGCGTTCCATTCTGTTGACCGAGACTGAAAGTGCCGCAAGTTCGATATCGGCTGCCGCTTTGAGGAGCGGAACCGTCTCGCGGATGCTTGTTCCGGCCGTGGTAACGTCTTCGATTATGAGGACTCTGTCTCCTTTCTGGAGTTTGTGGCCGATGAGATTCCCCCCTTCGCCGTGATCCTTGACCTCTTTTCTGTTGAAGCAGAAGGAGACATTCTTGCCGAATTTCGAGCTGAGAGCAATAGATGCCGAAACTGCAAGCGGGATCCCTTTGTAGGCAGGCCCGAAAAGGACATCGAACTCCCCTTTCGTGTTTTCCATGATTGATTCTGCGTAAAATTCACCGAGTTTCGCGATCTGCTCGCCCGTTCTGTATTTGCCGGTATTTACGAAAAACGGGGTTTTTCTGCCGCTTTTTGTGACAAAATCGCCGAAAGTGAGAACTTCGCTTTTCACCATAAAATCGATGAAATCATGTTTGTAGTTATTCATTTTGACCTCTGAAACTTAAATTACAACTCATACTTACCTCCAATTATCTAATGATTTTCATTGACCATTTTTTCAGCAGCAGCCAGAAAATCGGCCGATTCGCTGTTTCCCATCATACGGGCAAGTTCTTTGATGCGTCCCGCCTTGTCGAGAATAGAGATTTCTGTTTCGACATCACCCTCGCCTACGCTTTTTCTGACAACGATGTGCCTGTCTGCAAGAGAAGCTGTCTGCGGAAAGTGAGTGATCACTATTATCTGGTTTTTAGTTGAATTTTTCTTCATTTCGAGTGCCGCACTGCGTGCTGTCTCGCCGCCTATGGAGCTATCGATCTCGTCAAAAAGGATGACTTTCCCCTCCTCATCGTCAATAAGTTTGACAGAGAGAAGAAGACGCGAAAGTTCGCCACCCGAAAGCGAAGTTATATCGAACATTTTGTCTGTTCCAATTGTGTTTATCTCAAACTGAGCCTCATCGAAGCCGTTATCACCGAGTTCGTCAAGTTTATTCAGTAAAATCAAGAACCTGACTCCTTTCATCCCGAATTTGAGGAGATATTTCAGAATGCTGTCTTCAAGCGGTTTTAGAGCTTTCAGGCGTTTTCCGTGCAGTTTTTCAGCCAGCGCCGACGCTTTTTTCGTCAAAGCGGCAAGTTCTTTTTCCGATTCTGCAATTTTATGCGGGATTTTGTTCATCTCGAAAAGTTCTTCGTTGAGAGAATCAAGTTTCTGTATAAGTCCTGCCGAAGTAGAAACCCCGTGCTTTATGAAAAGTGAAGAAATCTTATCGAATCTTGACTGGATTTCATCAATATTATCAAGAGGTTCATCGTATTTTGAAAAAAGTGCCGAAGAAGTTTTAGCAATGTCGTCAAGTTCTATCACAGCAGCCGAAATCCTCCCTGGAATATCACCGATTTCATCAAGTTCAGCAAGGTCTGATGCGGCGGAATCGGCATTGTTCAAAAAATCGAGCGCACTCGAAAGCGAACTCATGAAATCAGAGCTGTATTTCACGATTTTGGCGCGGTTTTCGATGAATTTCACCTTTGAAAGAAGCTCGCTCTCCTCATTTTCATAAGTTTCAAGCTTTTCTATCTCGTTTATCTGGAACTCAAGATAGTCCCTTTTTCCGATATCATCCTTCGATTTCAACTCTTCGATTGTTCTTCTAAGAGTCAGAATTTTATGGTATAAATCTTTGTATTCATTAAGGATTTCCGAAGTTTCCGCCTTGAGGTCCAGAATTTTCATACGGTAATCTTTTTTGAAAAGTTCCCGGTTCTCGAACTGGCTTCCTATTTCAATCATTTCGCCCAGCAGCGATGCAATAAAGGCGGAACTTACCGGAACATCGTTCAGATAGACGCTGTTTTTCTCCCCGAAGACGCGCCGAGCCAGAATTTTGTCGTTTTCGGGCTCAATATCGTTGCCTGCGAGAAGATTTCTGATTTCGTCATCCCCCGCTTCCAGAGTGATTTCGGCGCATATCTCGCCGCTCTTTCCCCACTTTCCGAGAAGCGATTTTGTTATCCTCTCGCCGCGCAGAGCCTTCATAGCCGAAACAAAAAGGCTTTTTCCGCTTCCAGTCTCGCCCGTAACGGTCGTAAGTCCCGAAGAAAGCTCGATATTCGACTTCTTTATAATCAGAAAATTCCTTAAAAATATGTTCGAGATTTTCATTTTTGCTCCACTATTTCCCAGTGACCGTTTTTGTTTGAACCGATACGCTTGATTATTCCGTCGTTTTGCAGTTTTGAGAGCGCTCTTGTTACTGTCGCCCTGGATTTTCCGATTTCAGACGCAATCATTTCTTTTGAAAGATAAGGATTTCTGCGAATAACATCCAAAACTAATTTTATCGGCTCATTTATCGGCTCATTTATCGGCTCATTTACAGTATCATTTGCTTTAACCTTTTTCTTATGCTTTTTTATTGCGTCAAGAATGGTCTGCAACATGAATTCCGCAAAAATTCCTGAATCATTTTCATCAGTACTGCGCTCTATCGCCTTGTAATAATCAGCTTGATTTTCGCGTATCATATTCTCGATTGGAAGATACTCAAACACTGGATTCCACTCTGCGAGAAGCCGTGACTGCCAGAAACGTCCCATCCTGCCGTTTCCGTCCGGGAAAGGATGAATAAACTCAAACTCGTAGTGAAAAACGCTGCTTTTTATGAGAATATGGTCTTCTGATTTTTTCACCCAGTCGAACAAGTCGGAAATCAGAAAAGAAACCCGATGTGCCGGAGGAGCAACATGGCTGATTCCTTCTCTGCCCATAACACAGACTCCGCCTTTTCTGAAATGTCCAGGATTGTCAACAAGTCCGAGAGCAAAAATACCGTGTGCCTTAAGCAGATCGTCAGTGCTGTAAGGATCAAATTTCATAAACTGCTCGTAAGCAAGAATTGCATTCCGCACTTCCTGAACCTCTCGAAGCGGCGCGATTACAGGCTTTCCTTCAATTAAAGCCGTTACCTGCTCTTCGGAAAGCGAGTTTCCTTCTATCGCCAAAGTGCCGTGAATAGTTTTCATGCGGTTGATTTTGCGGAGCTGCACGCTGTCGCTCTGCTCCATCGCTATGGAAAAGCGCTCAAGCTGTGCCGAAATCTCCGAAATAAGATTTATCGCTTTCGCCGTGATCTCAAACGGTGGCCTGTAGCTCATTACGACTCCCTGCCCGCGAACATATCCTTCAAAAACTCTGCGACTTTCATATTTTTCGATTCGCCTAGCGTGTTGATTATTCTGTAAAGTTCGTCTTTGTCAAACCAGATTCCGTGTTCTTTCGGGCACTTGTCGATGATTATTTCGCTTTCCGATGTTGGAACGCTCACCTTTTTCATCGCTTTTCCGCAGATGGGGCACGGGCGTTTCTTCTCTTTACTTAAATTTGTAACATCTTGAAAAGATTTAAGAATTTCAGCTGATTTTTCGGAATCTCCCATCAAATATTCAAGTTCTCCGGCATCAAGCCAGATACCGCCGCACGAAAAACAATAGTCAATTTCTATTCCGTGAAGCTCAAGAACTGCCATATCGCAGCCGCATGCAGGACAAACAAGCATTTTTTCCTCCTAACTCGCCCGGAATCTGTTGAAGCGTTCCGCAAAAAAGAGTTCGAAAACTCTGTTGCAGAATTTTATATATTCATCATCTCCTGATGCAAGGATATTTTTTGTAAATATTCGCGCTTTTTCGACAAGTTCGCCGTGGCGGACAGCCAGTAAGAAATAGGCATCGTTCTTAAATCCGCTCTGCTCAAGGCCGGTCAAAGCTCCCGGTCCGCGTGTTTTGAGGTCGTATTCCGCGATTTTAAAGCCGTTTTCGGTTTTCGAAAGGAAATCAAGGCGGTTGAAAGCCTTTTCGCTGATGTCGTTTCCGGCGATAAGTGCGCAGAAAGATTTTGCTTTTCCTCTGCCTACCCTGCCTCTGAGCTGATGAAGCTGTGCCAAACCGAACCTTTCGGCATTTTCAATGACCATGAAAACGGCATCGGGAACGTCAACACCTACTTCGACAACGATAGTCGAAACAAGAAGATTTATCTCCCCGTTTTTGAGCCTGTCGATTATTACGCGCTTTTCATCGCCTTTCATCCTACCGTGAAGAAGCGCCGCTTTGTCACCCAGCACTTTAAAAAATTCTTCGTAAACACCTTCGACGTGCTTCATTTCTGATTTCATTTCTTCATTTTCACTTTCTTCGACAAGCGGGCATACCCAATAACCTTTTTTGTTCTGATTTTTTATGATTTCAGTAACAAAATCAAACACTTTCACTCTGTTTTCAGCAGGAACGAGCCTCGTCGTAACGGGTATTCTTCCGGGAGGCATTTCGTCAATGACGCTGATTTCAGTCGAGCCGTAAACTGTAAGTGCCAGAGTTCGCGGGATCGGTGTCGCGCTTACGACAAGAACATCGGGATGAGTCGATTTTGACTGGAGTTTCATCCGCTGCGAAACGCCGAAACGGTGCTGTTCGTCAATGATTATGAGCCCGATATCCTCCATGAATTCCATATTCTCGAAAAGAGCATGGGTACCAATCAGAAAATCGGCTTTTTTCGCGTTTTCAAGCCGCTCAGTCTTCTTTTTTTTGCCGGTGACTCCGCCTAAAAAAAGCTCGATTTTTATATTTTCAGGCACCATCTGCGAAATCGTTTTGTAATGCTGCGCAGCTAAAATTTCTGTCGGAGCCATAATCACGCTTTTGTATCCGCTCGCGATAACATCAAGGCTAGCCAAAACCATGACTGCCGTTTTTCCGCTGCCGACATCGCCCTGCAAGAGCCGGTTCATCGGATAAATTGAAGAAAGGTCGCTTCTGATTTCGCCAAGAACGCGTTTCTGAGCCTTTGTTAACTCAAAAATCATATTTTTTTCGACACTTACACTTAAATCAGACTCAGTTTTAATGCGGCGTTTTTTGTCGGTACGCATTCCGATTGCCGAAAACTGAGAGCCGAACTGGAAAAAGAAAAGCTGGTCAAACGCGATTCTTTTATGCCACTTCGTCTTGAACTCGTTAAGTTCATCAATATTTGAACTCAGATGCGGAAAATGAAGATTCATCAGCGATTCGACGAAATCGGGAAAGTTAAATTCCTTTTTCAGGCTTTCAGGGAACCATTCTCCGCGGTGAGTAGAGAGCAGATTCACAAGCATTTTAGCCGTCCGAAGCATAAAAAGATGCGAAACGCCGACAATATTTTTGTAAACCGGAATATAGCCGCTGAGAAGAGTTTTCCACCCTTCATCGAACTTAAAAATTTCAGGATTTACAAGGTTTATTGCGAAAGATTTCGGGCTCACCTCACCCGAAACGAGAACTTCATCCCCTTCTTTGTAGAGATTGCAGTAAATCATTCCGAGTTTGCCAAAAAAAGTGATAGTCACAAGAGCGCCGTTGAGATCAACTTTCAAGTAGGATGGAATCTTGCCGAAGCCGCGTTTTACCGAGACAACCCTTGCTTTGAAGGTTGCCATCTGACCGCGTTCGAAATCGGAGAATTTGGTTACAAGGAAGCGCGTTTCATAACTTTCAGGAAGGTTTCCGATTAAAAAATCGAAAACTTTGCCTCCTAAAGCCGCAACAATTTTTTTTAACTGTGTTTTTGAAAGATCCACCGCTGATTCAAGTGGCTGACTCAAAAAATAAAATAATTTTGAAATATCGGAATTTTCCGAAGGATTAAACATACTTGACTTCGAGTATTTCGTACTCTTTAGCACCGCCTGGAGTCTGAACAACCACATCGTCGCCGAGCATTTTACCGATCAAAGCTCTCCCTTTCGGGCTTGCAATAGAAATTTTGCCGTTCTCAGGATCGCTTTCGACTTCGCCTACAAGGGTGTAAACAACTTCTTCGTCAGTATCGTTGTCGAGAAGTTTTACAGTTGCTCCGAAAAGAACTTTGTCGCCGCTGAGCTTCGTTACATCGATAACTTCTGCATCAGCAATAACGCCGTCAAGATACTCTATTCTTCCTTCTATAAAACTCTGTTTTTCTCGCGCAGCATGATATTCAGCGTTCTCACTGAGATCGCCGTGGCTTCTCGCCTCAGCTATTTTTGCTATAATTGCCGGTCTTTCGACTTTTTTAAGATGTCTTGCTTCTTCGACTATTCTTTCATAGCCGCCTTTTGTAATGGGAAATGACATTTTAAACCTCCTAAAAAACTAAAAGCGGATTATTATAGCGATAAAACATTTAGAATCAAGTTTTATCTGTTTTAACAGCTTCCGCAAACGACTCTGAAATGGCTTCATTTACAGCTTTGAAAAGTTCTGCAAATTTTTTATCTTTTTCAGATAAGACATTGATTTCATTAAGTAAAACTTCTTTTTCTCCGCGTGATGCAGGTCCTGTGATCCCTTTGGTTCCGTCACGGAAAATGTTATCGAGAGATGAATTTACAAGCTGCCGGACAAGTTTTTCAGCAACTTCTTTTGAAAAACCGGAAGACTGTAGAATTTTCAACGCATTTAAAGCAAAAAACTGAGTGAAATTTCCGCTCATTACAGCTGACGCATGATAAAGCGGGTTCGGATTTTTTCCGCAGTAAACGAAGTCTAGTCCTGTTTTTTTCAGCATCTCTTCAAAAGCAGTGTTCTTTTCGCCCCAAAGCGTAAAAAGTATTTGATTTAATTCAGTTTTTTTATTTATTGAAGAATAAGGATGAAGCAGAAAGACGCGCTCGCTCTCAACTGAAAGAGCCGCTGAAAAATGAACAACATAAATTCTTGGGTTTTTCTCAAGAGTTTCCTCAACAAGCGGTTTTACGGCAGATTCTGGAACTGCAAGAAACAAAACACCATCTTTGCCGAAAGGCACCTTTTTGAGAATTTCGCATGTAATTCCGCGAACTTGCAGAAAATTTGAGAGAGCAGTTCCTACATTCCCCTGCCCGATCAGAAAAACATCCATTTTTAGGATTACATTCCCTGAAGTTTGCCTTTAAGGTCTTCTCCGCCGAGAACGTGAGCGTGGAAGTGAGGAACAGCCTGCCCCGAATCTTTACCGGAGTTTACGACTACGCGATAGCCGCTTTCTGCCATGTTTTCCATAGCTGCAACCTTTTTAGCGACAGTGAAAAGAGACGCGAATATTTTTTCATCCTCTTTTTCGATCTCGTTCACTGACTTGATGTGTTTTTTCGTGATGATGAGATCGTGAACTTTGCACAGCGGATTTATGTCACGGATAACAATGAAATTTTCGTCCTCGTAAAGTCTCGGCGAGGGAATGTCGCCTTTTACGATTTTGCAGAAAATGCAGTCACACATTTTTAACTCCTTAAAATTATTGTTGTTTAGGATCCAAACTGGTTATCTGGAACTCTTTTTTACCTATCAGTTTGTAAGTTCCCGCACACTCAGCCGGAAGGTCGCCGGCAAAAACAGCAGCACTGTGAGTTCCGATACCCAGAACGGCAGCAAGTTCATCGTCAAACGGAATCTCAAAACCGTGGTCGTATGTTCCGCCGCACTGTGTAAGACTGGTTCTCTCTATTTCGGCATCGATACTGCGTTCAGCCGCGACGACGGATTCATTTTTGTTTTTGTAGTATCTGACTTTGACGGGAACTTTTTCCGAATATGCGTCGGGATCGCATGCCCAGCCTGAGATTTTACCGTTTTCTGCCGATTCAAATTCACCTTTCGGCTCGTTTTTGGTCGCAGCGTAAATCGTCAGATCGTCAACTACGAGACCGGGACCAGGAACTCCTGATGAACTTCTAAATCTCAAACCGAAAACGAACTGGTTTGTCTTGCATGCTGCTGGAATTGTCCATTCCAAATCTTTCCAAGCTACTGCAGAATACTGATTATTGTTAGCCTTTGCCTTAAAATCGTTCCACTCATCACATACCCATGGAGAAGATGGCGGCATAGTCCACTGACTCCATGTCGTTTCTGTTTTATCAATGACATCAGTGTTGCCTTCACCGTTACATACCGGATGCAGGAAAGTCTGAGCCTCACAGTTACCGTTGCAAATTTTTCCTTTTACATAAAAAGAAGCCTTTACTGTGCATTGAGCACATTGAGACAAATCGGTAGCGGTTGAAAGAGGAGATACCTGATCTTTGTTAACAGTATATTGAGAATATTTTCCGAAGCTGTAGGAACCGCTTCTTGCTGCAATAACCGAGGATTCGACAAGATTCCAGTAAGTATTGGTCGTAAATCCCTGAGTCGTGCCGTCATCCCAGTCGTATTTTCCGCCGTGAGGCAGTGCCGCTATCGCATCAGCGCAGGCTGCAGGTTCAGTTGGAGGTTCAACATCATGATCGGCATCATTATCGGTATCGCTGTCCGCATCGGCATCATTATCAGTATCACTGTCAGCATCCGAATCATTGTCGACATCATCGTCTGTGTCGGTGTCTGCATCGTCGTCGCTGCCGTTTCCGTCATTTTCTTCGGTGTTGTCAACATCTGGGTTTTCGGAGCTGTCATCGCCTTCATTACCGTCAGAATCGGAAGATTCCGCACTGTCATTGTCGGATTGAGATTCAGAATTTCCGTCATCGTCAGGTTTTACCGGATCATGCTGTTCAGAATCATTATTGTTTTCTCCGGTATCAGAAGTATCTGTATCTCCGCCGTCATCCTGACCACCATTCGGAAGCGTGTCTCCGGAAGAACTGTCGTTGTCTGAATCGGTAGGATCAACTACAGCACCGGCATGAACACAAAAACCGTCAAAACAGGAATATGAAGTGTCAGGACAGTCTGCAACAGTTATACATGGAATCAGAGGATCATCACCGTTAGAACATGAAATAACGAACAAAAACGCCAGAAAAACAAAAAAACAGCTTTTTCTCATATCAGCACCTCCATAAAAAGCAGTAAATTTTACTCAGGTAAAGTATTTTTACAATAGGTTTTAATTGGCTTCGACTATCGCACACGATTTATCACTTTCCCAAACACAGACTTTGGAAACCTTAACCTCTTTGTCGCGCTCAAACACTTTTTCCTGCGCAAGCCTAAATATAAGAAGTGCAATATTTTCAGCCGTTGGATTGACAGTTGAAAATTCTTCCAATGAATTCAAATCCTTGTGATCTAAAACTTCCATAATATCCTTCAAAATGGCATCCAGAACCTTAAAATCCATAACGAACCCTGTTTCGTCAAGGTGTTCCCTTGTCACAAAAAGCCTTACACGCCAGTTGTGGCCGTGGAGATTCTCGCATTTTCCGTGATAGTTTCTCAGCCTGTGAGCCGAAGAAAACTGCACTTCGCGGTAAACTTCAAGTTTCATTATTTTTTCTCCTCTTGTTGCTGCGGTCTTGCAATGACACTCATTTTAATGATATTCACATTTTCAACAGGAACGCCCTGATACATTTGTTTTGTGGTCACCGGTTTTGCGCCTATTTTATCAACGACTTCGAAACCTTCGAGAACTTTTCCGAAAGGAGCGTAACCGTTAGGCTGATTTGTATTCGGGTTCGGATCAAGGTGATGGCTTGCCTCAAGCGTGATGTAAAACTGGCTCGCCGCGCTGTCCGGATCACCCCTTCTCGCCATCGCAAGTGTGTATTTGTCGTGTGAAATCAACAGCTTTTTTCCAGTCACCTTGCCGTTTTCGTCCTTGACTTCTGCACTTGGCGGCATTTCAAGTTTTATAGGCGCACCAGATTCCTTTTCGTTCAGATCGGCATCAAGTCCGCCGCCCTGAATAACAAAACCTTTGATAACCCGGTGAAAAATCAAACCGTTGTAAAAACCACGGTCAACATAACCGATAAAATTGCTGACAGTCACAGGCATTCCGTTACCGTAAAGCCCTAAAGTGATGTTACCCTCGCTTGTTTCAAGTAGAACTTTGTGAGTGATTTCCAGCGGATCTGGTTTCTTCTCGGCTTTGCTGCAGGAAACGGCCGCAAAAAGAAGTACACAGAACAAAAAAGAAATAATAATTTTAAAATTGTTTTTCATTTCGCGCTCCATAAATAAAAAAACCGTCAAATTTTAGTTTTGTCCGCGCTTTTCTCAAGAAAAATAGAGAATTTTTCCTGAAATTGTCATTTTTTATTTTTTTACTATATTTATTGGACTCTTCTGGAGGGAAAATGGAAAACGGAGACAAAATTTTCTGCGGAATCGACATCGGATCGAGAACAGGCAAAATCGTTCTTATCAATAACAAAAAAGAAATAATTTTTTCCGAAATCATAAAAACTGTCGCCTCCGCGGTAAAAACTTACGGAAGACTGATTGAGCTGATACCCGAAAATCTTAAAAATATCACAGCTTCAGCAGTCACAGGCTACGGCAGGGAAAGCACTAAAACGATGACAGATTTTTCGGCGACCGAAATCACATGCCACTATCTCGGCGTTCTTCACGCTCACCCTGAAATCAAAACAATAATCGATATCGGCGGGCAGGACAGCAAAGTTATAACTATTGATAATCATATGAGAATCAAAGATTTCACAATGAATGACCGCTGCGCCGCCGGAACCGGAAGATTTTTGGAAGTCATGATGGAGCGAATCGGTTTTTCGATTGAAGAATTCGCAAATCTCGACATTTCAGAAGTGGAACCTGTAAAAATCAACTCAACTTGCACGGTTTTTGCTGAAAGCGAAGTAATTTCAATGGTTTCCCGCGATGTTCCTCAAGAAGTCATAGCCTCTTCGCTTGCAAGAATGGTTGCGGCGAACACATTTTTCATGGCCCGCAAAACGCGCCCCGAAGCACCTCTTTTCATGTCAGGCGGAGTCTCAAGGCTCGCTCCTGTGAGATTTCACCTCGAAAAACTTTTCGGAAATGAAATAAAAACCGATAAATTTTCACAACTTATGGGCGCGCTCGGCGCTGCGCTCTTTGCAATGAAGGAAACGGAGAAAAAATGAAAAAAAGAATCATCGCTGTTCTTATAATTCTCATTGTTTCGGCACTTTTCATCGCCCGCACTTTCACCGCCGAAATCGATGAATACGGCACGAAAGAGACCGATTTAGTCAAAGCAGCAGGAAAAAACATCTGCATGAGCTGTATCGGTTTATACGATGAAAACATCTTTGAAAAGATTCTCGAAAAGTTCAGCGCAAAAGATAAAAAGGAGGCAAAATGACAAAAAATGCGTCTTCTTTTTTAAACAAATTAAAAACCACAGGCCTTAAACGAAATTTAATACAATTGTTCTTTATTATAATACAGAACCCGTTTCTCTCCAACTTCCTTTCAGGAAAGCCATACAACGGCCCGACAAAGACTTTCTGCGCTCCCGGACTCCACTGTTACAGCTGCCCGTCGATGGCTTTCGGATGTCCGCTCGGAACTTTGCAGTATGTCATAAAATATGCCTCCATGATTCCGTTTTTCGCACTCGGAACACTCTCCGCAGCAGGTGCGATACTCGGAAGAGCGACCTGTGCATACGTCTGTCCATTCGGATTTTTTCAGGAAATTCTTTATTCGATTTCACCTTGGAAAAATATAGAAGCAAAATTACCGCAGAAATTCCGTTATATAAAATGGTTTAATCTTTTCTTCTTCGTTTTGCTGATTCCCGCTTTCGGGCTCGCTCAGGGCTTCTGCGCATACGTTTGTCCCTCCGGACTTATCGTCGCAGGCATCCCGATAATCGCCGCAAATTCCGGTTTGCGGGCTTCAATCGGACTAACTTTCTGGTGGAAAACCGCTCTCACAATTTTCTTCGTAATTTATTTTATGAGAGAAAAAAGAGCTTTCTGCCGCTACATCTGCCCTCTCGGACTCATTTTGGGATTTTTCAACCGTATTTCACTTTTGCAAATCAAATTGAATCAAAATAAATGCATCTCGTGTTCCGCATGCAAAAAACACTGCCCCATGGGAATCGACCCCGTAAAAGAAGTCAATTCAATCGAATGCATCAAATGCGGCGACTGCGTCAGAGTATGCCCGGTGAATAAAAAACTTGTTGCATAGCAACTTAGTAAAATTTGCGAATTTGCTTTTTCCGTGTTAACTTCCGCGGTTTTTTTGTTTTTGGTGGTCTTATGAAGAAAAACATCACTGAAGGTTCGATTCCGAAAATTCTGCTTGACATGGCTCTGGGGATGCTCATCGGCCACATCGCTATGACCGCTTTCAACCTGACCGACACATATTTCGTTTCCAAACTGGGAACACTTGAACTTGCCGCAATGAGCTACACATTCCCCGTCGTCATGCTCGTCAATCATTTTCTTTTCGGCATCGGTCTCGGCACGAGCGCCGTCATTTCCCGTGCGATCGGGCAGAAAAACTTTCCTGAAGTCAAGCGGATCTCTACCGACAGCCTTTTCCTTATAATCTGCCTCGGAACTTTTTTCGGCATCGCGGGACTTCTCACGATAAGACCGATTTTCAGCGCGCTCGGAGCGAAAGGCGAAACGCTCGAACTCGTTCTCAGATATATGAGGATATGCTGCTACGGAATGCCCGTCGGAGCTGTTCCCGCCGTCATCGACAATGAGATCAGGGCTACCGGAGACACAAAAACACCGGGACTTATCATGCTTACTGTCGTCATAATCAACATCATTCTTGACCCGCTTCTCATCTTCGGTGTCGGCTTTTTCCCCAGGATGGGAATCGAAGGGGCGGCTTTGGCCACAATGATAGCAAAAATCGTAAGTGCATGTCTCGTCGTAAGTTTCATGCAGTTCAGAATGAAAATGTTCGATTTTTCGAAAATTAAACTTCCGGTAATTTTCAGTTCGTGGAAAAAAGTCCTCTGGCTCGGGATCCCGACATCGCTTTCGCTCATGCTTATGCCGATTTCAAACGCGATAGTTACAAGAATTACAGCTGGTTACGGAGACGAAGCGGTAGCCTCGCTCGGAGCCGGGATAAAAATTGATTCGCTCCTTCTCGTAGGCGTTTTCTCGCTTTCGAGCGTCCTCCTTCCCTTCACCGGGCAGAATTACGGCGCAGCAAGGATCGACCGCGTGAAAAAAGCTCTAAAAATCTCCGAACTTTTCTCTCTCTGCTGGGGCTCGTTCATGATGCTTATTTTCATTTTGTTCCGCCGCAATATCGCCTCCATGTTCACAGAAGATCCGGTCGTCCTCAAATATATAATGGAATATATGCTCATCAACGGACTTGCATTCCCTGCTATCGGATCATCAATCATGTGCGTCAACGTAATCAACGGGCTTCATAAACCGATCCGTTCCACCATGCTCAACTTCATGAGAACGATAATAATGCTTATTCCCGCAGTCTGGCTGGGAGGCAAAATTGCGGATGTCACCGGCATCTTCGCCGCGATCTCGACAACGAGCATAGTTGCGTTTTTCATCTATCACGCAACCGTGAAAATCACAATGGAAAAAGCGTGAGGCGCGCCTTCGGGATCACGGGATCTCGGAATCCCGGGATCTCGGTAACATTGCGCGCTTCGGGATCACGATAAATCCCGCGTCCCGTTGCAATCTGGATATCCGGAGCAACTCCAGAATTCTTTTCCTGAGTTTTTCCCCTTTTTCGCAACACGCTTTATCATCGGCTTGCCGCACTTCGGGCACACTGGTGCATCAGCATCAATGCTTTGTTCCGTGCGGTGAGCAAGGCGTTCTGCGGTCAATGCCTCGGTAAAACCACCCTCCTCTTTGAATGCTGCAAGCCGGTTCGATATTTGTTTGCGCAGCATCATTATCAGACGGGTGCAGAGAATGATAAGGCAGTTCGCCTCAACAATGGAATCGTTCGAACAAAGCCACTTATCGAACTTGCGCTTTTGAGCCAGAATATGAACAGCACTCAAATGCTGCACATCCTCTTTATAAGTCACCGGTTTCAGATCAATTCTGCTGATTTCCGCATATTCCGCTGATTTTACCGACCACGGAATGTTTTCATGATGCAGAAGCCAGTTGATATAGTCGTTTGCGAGTTCGGCAAGACTGGCACGTGCCACGTCAAAAAGCTTCATTTCGGTTTCTCTCGACGTATCGTGCCGGGAATTGCCTTCGGCGATGTTTGCCGGAACAGAACGGGCTGCCTGCGTCATCTGGTCGTACTGGCGACCGCACGGGTCGTTGCTGCGGTCAAGATAGCGCTGACAAAAATCCTGAGTCGAAAGCTGAATTACATTTGCCAAAACCCAAGTGTCAAGCCAATAATAACTTAAATTTCCAATTTTCATTTTAAACCTCATATTTTTCAAATTAAACTAAAGAACAATCTTCAAAGATTTTATTTAAATTGAATTTAAAATCAAGTTTTTTAGAGTGCGCGCTTCGGAATCCCTGCAAAACCAGCGCGCAAAAAGTTGATTATTTGCGCTGTTTCAGTTTTATTAACTGGAAATTTAGGAATGAAACAGATGAAACTTGTTCAACCGACAGCAGTAGATAAAAAAATAGGGACTTCAATGAAGTCCCAGATGCACACCCTGTGCTGTTGGTCAAGCCAACGATTTGAGTCAAACTTTTATTTGAACTCGCAGTGTAATTCCATAGGGGTCTACAAAATTACGATGGCTATATATTTAACAAATGAGGAAAAATCAAGATGAAAAACGCTAAAAACAAAAATTATTTTCTTTCTCTCGACATCGGAACTGATTCGGTCGGCTATGCGGCAACAGATGAAAACTACAATCTGCTCAAATTCCACGGCGAACCGGTCTGGGGAGCGACAGTTTTTGATGCCGCATCTCTGAATACTGACAGACGCACCTTCAGGACGGCAAGAAGAAGGCTTGACCGCCGCCAGCAGAGAATCGATCTGCTTCAGCAACTCTTTGCGAAAGAAATCGGAAAAATCGACCCGCGTTTTTTCATCCGTCTTGAAGAAAGCACTCTCTGGCCTGAAGACAAAAACGAAAAATACACACTTTTCAACGATAACGGTTTTACCGACAAGGAATATCATGAACTTTATCCGACTATCCACCACCTTATTGATGACTTGATGAAAAGCACCAAACCGCACGATGTTCGTCTTGTCTATTTAGCTTGCGCATGGCTTGTCGCTCACAGAGGTCATTTTTTACAGAATATCAGTGTTGAAAAGCTTTCTGACATAAAAGATTTTGACCGAATTTATGGAAACTTTATTGCTTATTTTGATAGCAAAGGCTTCGATCAGCCGTGGAGCAAAAATTCAGTTGATACAACTAAATTGGCTGAAATATTAAAAAAAGACTGTGGAGTAACTCAAAAATACAAAGAACTTTGTGAGCTTATTTACAACGGCAAACCTCCGAAAGATGTTTCAGAGGAATTTCCTTTCAGTAAAGAAGGTATCTTAAAACTTCTGGCTGGCGGAACTTATGATCTCGCAAAACTCTTTGACAACGAGGATTATGCCGAACTCACAAACAAATCGGTTTCATTGAGCATGGATGACGACAAACTTGCCGAAATAGCCGCTGAAATCGGTGACGACTATGATCTCATCGAGAATCTTCGATCAATTTACGACTGGTCGATACTTGTCAACATCCTTGCTGCAAAAAACACTATTTCCGAAGCCAAAATCAAGGTTTATGAACAACACCAGAAAGATCTCGCGTTTTTAAAGCATGTTGTAAAAATTTATATTCCTGAAAAATACGATGAAATTTTCCGAAGAACTGATCTTCCCCAAAAAGATATCGCAAATTATGCCGCATATTCTCACCACACCGATGTTAAGAATCCAGGTGCAAAATGGCACAAAGACAAAGATAAAGAAAAATTTTCTAAATTTATTCTCGGAATAATAAAGGAAATAGAACCGAACGAAACAGATCAAGTTCAATTCGAGGACATGAAACAGCGGCTTGAAACCCGCAAGTTCATGCCGAAACAAAAAGACGGTGACAACCGCGTAATTCCTAACCAACTCTACCTTTTTGAGCTTAAAGAGATCCTAAAAAACGCTTCACGATATCTTCCTTTCCTCAACGAAACCGATGAAGACGGCATCAGCACCAAAAGCAAGATTGAAAGTATTTTCAGCTTCAGAATCCCCTACTTTGTCGGTCCGCTCAACAAGAATTCCGACAAAGCTTGGCTCGTAAGAAAAGCCGGGAAGATATATCCTTGGAATTTTGAAAAGATCGTTGATATCGAAGCAACTGAAGCAGCGTTTATCAACGAGCTGACCAACAAATGTTCATATATTCCCGGTGAAGATGTTCTGCCAAAAGATTCTCTCGCCTATCACAAATTTGAAGTTCTTAATGAAATCAACAACTTAAAGATTGACGGAGAAAAGATTTCAGTCGAACTGAAACAGAGGATTTATAACGAGATCTTTATGATGAACAAAAAGGTAACGAGAAAAAAAATCGAGCAGTTTCTTGTCAAAGAAGGATTCATTGAAAAAGGTCGAGAAGCAGCTTTGACTGGAATCGATATCACAATCAAATCCGACCTAATGCCGCAGCACGCCTTCAAAAGGCTACTGGATTCAAAGACTTTGACAGAAAATGAAGTCGAAGAAATCGTCAAACGATCGACTTATGCCGAAGACAAATCGCGTCTTTCAAAATGGCTCGAAAAAGAGTTCTCCAAAATAAACGATGAAGACAGAAAATATATCTGTAATATAAAAATCAAAGATTTCGGCAGACTTTCACGCAAATTCTTATGCGAATTGCAGGGAATAAACAAAGAAACTGAAGAACCCTGCACGATTTTAGGCGCACTTTGGAACACGAACTGCAATTTGATGGAGATCCTTGCAAACGACAGGTTCACTTTCACCGAAGAAATAGAAAAACTGCGCAAAGCCTATTATGCAGAGCATGGTGACTTGAAACTGGAAGACCGTCTTGATGAAATGTATATCTCGAACGCTGTCAAAAGGCCGATTTACAGGTCTTTGGATATCATCGGCGATATAACAAAGGCTTTCGGCAAACCTGCAAAAATATTTATTGAAATGACGCGTGGCGGCACAAAAGATCAAAAAGACAGAAAAAATAGCAGAAAGGAACAGATCCTCGAACTTTACGATAAATTTAAAAACGAAGATGTGCTCTATCTGCGCAAACAGCTTGAAGACATGGGCGTTTCAGCCGACAATAAACTTCAAGGCGACAAACTTTTCCTCTATTTCATGCAGATGGGAAAATGTATGTACACCGGAAAACCGATAGATCTCGCAAATCTAGGATCAAAACTATACGACATCGACCACATTTATCCGCAGTCCTACGTAAAAGACGACAGCATAATCAATAACAAAGTTCTCGTTCTGTCACAGGCTAACAGTCTAAAAGGCGACAAATATCCTATAGAGGAAAGTGTTCGTAATCAAATGAGAAAATTTTGGGAAATTCTTAAAGAAAAAGGATTTATTAGCGAAGAAAAATTCAAACGTCTCACAAGAGCCACACCTTTTACCGAAGATGAAAAACTCGGTTTTATAAACAGGCAGCTCACCGAAACTTCCCAGTCGACAAAAGCTGTAGCGACTCTTCTCAAAGAAAAGTTCCCGAAAACTGAAATCGTTTACTGCAAAGCAGGACTCACTTCTGAATTCCGTCAAGAGTTTGACCTTTTTAAATCAAGACTCTTCAACGATCTTCACCACGCCGTAGACGCTTATCTGAATATTGCGACTGGCAATGTTTACAGCACAAAATTTACAAAGAACTTTAATGTAAACTCAAAATATAGCGTAAAAATAGAAACTCTTTTTGCACCCAAAGAACCTTTTAAATTCAATGGAAAAGAGATTTGGTCACAAGAAATGCTCGCAAAAGTCAAAGAAACCGCTGTAAAAAACAATGCGCACTTCACAAAATTCGCATTCTTCAAAAAAGGCGGACTATTTGATCAAATGCCTGTTCCGGCAGCCAGCGGTCTTGTACCGAGAAAGAAAGATCTCCCGACTGAAAAATACGGCGGATACAACAAGGCCGGAAGTATGTTCTTTATTCCTGTGAAGTATAAAATCGGGAAAAAGCAGGACATCATGATCATGTCAGTCGAACTTCTCCACGGAAAACATTTTCTTGCAGACAGAGATTTCGCACAGAAATACTCTTTTTCAAGGCTTGAACAGATACTAAACAAAAAAGTGGATGAAGTTTCCTTCCCGCTTGGCATGAGACCTTGGAAAGTAAATACTATGCTTTCTCTTGACGGGTTTAGGATCTGCATAACAGGAGGTGGGGGTGGAGGCACTCAATTAATTGCCCAACCAATAATGCAGTTTTCAGCAGATAAATCATGGCAGTTCTATCTTAAAAAGCTCGAAAAGTTTAATGAAAATTACTCTAAAAACAAAAACTACATTTATAGCGAAGAGCACGACAAAATTTCAGCAGAAAAGAACATCGAACTTTATGATCTCTATATCAAAAAACTTAAAAGTTCTATCTATTCAAAACGGATAAACCCCCCGACAGAAACCTTAGAAAAAGGAAGAGAAAAATTTATCGCACTCGGTATTAAAGAACAAGCAAAAACTCTTCTCAATATTCATCAGGTATTCGGCAGAATGGATCGCGGCTGTGACCTGACATCAATAGGCGGACTCGGAAGAAGTGCCGGAATAATGCTAAATTCAAATATATCAAATTGGAGAAAGAATTATTCAGACGTCAGAATCATTGACGCTTCCGCATCAGGGCTTTGGGAAAAAGAATCTGAAAACCTTCTTGATCTGCTATGAGCTGGAGAACAGTGATCATTTCAAGTCAGGCAAAACTTGACTTCAAAATGGGTTACATGGTCGTGAGAAGCGACGAGACAAAACGAGTGTTTCTCGATGAAATCGCTGTTCTCATAATTGAAAATCCGGCTGTGGCTATTACCGGTTGCCTGATTGAAGCCCTCATTGAAAAAAAGATAAAAGTTATCTTCTGCAATTCCAAAAGGAATCCTGAAGCGGAACTGGTTCCCCACCACCCAAGCCACGACAGCTCATCAAAGATCAAGCGGCAGATAGCCTGGGAAGAAAGCAGCAAAGCCAAAGTGTGGCAGGAAATAGTTAAAGACAAAATAAGAAAACAGACAGAGTTTCTCATTCTCCGTGAAAAAGAAAAGGAAGCAGCACTGCTCGCTTCATACATCACGGAAGTAGAACCGATGGATCCCACAAACCGTGAAGGACTTGCAGCAAAAGTGTATTTCAGAGCACTTTTCGGAGCAGGTTTCATAAGAGGTGCCGATGACTCTTTAAATTCAGCTTTGAATTACGGATACAGCCTTATTCTTTCAGCATTCAACCGGGAGATCGCATCAAACGGATACTTGACGCAGCTTGGGATCTGTCACGACAGCATGTTCAACCACTTCAATCTCGGAAGTGACCTTATGGAACCTTTCAGGATAATCGTTGACAGAGCCGTCTGCGCTTTAGACAGTGATGTTTTCGATGTCAACACAAAACATTCGCTCTGCACTATTCTTGAACAGCCGATATTCGTCGATTCATCAAAGCAGACAGTTCTCAATGCAATAAAAATTTACACAAAAAGCGTTTTCGACGCCATAGAAAGCAACGATGTTTCACTAATAAAATTCTATAGTTGCAGTGTATGAGTTATAGATTTATGAGAGCTTTAGTATTTTTTGATCTCCCGACACTGACACCTGAAGACAGAAGAAACTACCGGTGGTTTCACAATTTTCTTATCAAAAACGGATTTATTATGATGCAGGAATCAGTCTACTGCAAACTGATAACCACTCCTACTGTCGAAGATTCGATCAAAGCTCTGATACGAAAAAACAAACCGCCTAAAGGGCTTGTGCAGTATCTCGCGATAACAGAAAAACAATTCGCAAGGATGGAATATGTCGTCGGAGAAAACAGCAGCGATGTTATAAGTTCAAATGATCATCTGGTGATATTATGAAATTCTCTCACCCGGCAATAAACCGTGTTTTTGACACAGACATTGACAAGGTCAACTCACTGATAATAGAAAATCAGCAGCTTTTCTCAGATGTTATTCAAGACATAAGAAGTCAAATCGACGGTTTCGACGGCAAAAGCGTTTTGTCGGACAAAAACGAGCTTCTTCCTTTTCAAAAGAATGCGGAAATCCTTAGTCAATTCATTCCTTTCGAGTTGAACCAGAAAACTCTGGTCAACAAAGCAGTGTCCGCACTCGAACAAATAGCAGTTTCTGGTGAATATTTTAAGGAAACAGCTGAGATCCTCAGCAAAATAGAGGCTTATCTCTTAGAAATATCCTCCAATCTTTCATGTGACTGCAATTTCAGCAAAATAAGCGCAGGGTCAATGATTAAGGCTTCCGGATTTGAATTCAAAGAGGATTACGACAATTTATGCGAAAAGATCATAGATTATTTCGAACTCGTGACCGAATTTGACAGAATGAAGCTGTTTTTTACAGTGAATCTGCGCAGTTATGTTTCTGACAAAGAAATGGAATTATTTATTGAAACCGTGATTCAACATGGCTATAATCTGCTGATGATCGAAAGCGGAGAACATCCGCTTCTGAAAAGTGAGCAACGGTATATTATAGACTCAGCTCTTTGTGAAATTTGTGGAAATGATTGAGACTTTTGCTCTCATTCCTCAGCGGTTGCAGGCCGTTTTTTCTGATTTTGATCAGAATTTGAGGTTTGAGAGCAGTGTTATTTCTTAGGGGTCTCAATCTTTACATCCGTCCGTTTCCACATCGCAACTGTTTGAGAGCAGTGTTATTTCTTAGGGGTCTCAATCTCTGACCTGTTCGCCGGTTTCAGAATCAACGTTTGAGAGCAGTGTTATTTCTTAGGGGTCTCAATCAACAAGTTTTCCTTCATCAAATTTTGACGTGTTTGAGAGCAGTGTTATTTCTTAGGGGTCTCAATCTTATCCCTTCATTATTGAAGCAAAGGAACAGTTTGAGAGCAGTGTTATTTCTTAGGGGTCTCAATCCGCCGGTGTCGGTATTTTTTGGATATAGTCGTTTGAGAGCAGTGTTATTTCTTAGGGGTCTCAATCGACCGGCGTTTCAGATGGCGAGTCCGGCTAGTTTGAGAGCAGTGTTATTTCTTAGGGGTCTCAATCTGAAACGCAGCTCACCCGCTTTTCGAGCGTGTTTGAGAGCAGTGTTATTTCTTAGGGGTCTCAATCTGAGCTAAACATACTAAAAAATTTAAGGATGTTTGAGAGCAGTGTTATTTCTTAGGGGTCTCAATCAAGACCAGAAAGTAGAAAGTGGTGAATCTTGTTTGAGAGCAGTGTTATTTCTTAGGGGTCTCAATCGTTTTTTACCGTGCTGAAAAACCGAAACGGGTTTGAGAGCAGTGTTATTTCTTAGGGGTCTCAATCCGGTGTATTTCAGGGACTTATCGAAATGCCGTTTGAGAGCAGTGTTATTTCTTAGGGGTCTCAATCGATCCGCTGTGCATAGTCAAAGCTGTGATCGTTTGAGAGCAGTGTTATTTCTTAGGGGTCAAAAAAATATACCGTTGCTAAAATCTCTGCACGCGAGCCGCGTGCGCTCCGACAAAAACCAAGATTAAAGATTGAAACCGGGATAGCGGAATCCCGGGATCTCGGGATCACGATAAACTGGCGCGCTACTGGATCACGAGATCACGAAATCCCGGAATCCCATTAAGAATCAGCGCGACCTGAATTGAAAACTATTTTCCGATCGTTGCGCACATAACCGCTTTGATTGTGTGCATTCTGTTTTCTGCTTCGTCGAAAACTTTGGAGTATCTGCTTCTGAAGACTTCGTCAGTGACTTCCATCTCTTTGATGCCGAACTTGTCGAAAATCTCTTTGCCGACTTTTGTGTTGAGATCGTGGAAGCTCGGAAGGCAGTGAAGGAAAATAACATCCGGATTGCCGGTAGCCTTTATCATCTTCATATTTACCTGGTAAGCCTTAAGCTGTTTGATTCTCTGCTCGAAAAGAGCTTCTTCGCCCATTGAAACCCAAACGTCGGTGTAGATGACGTCTGCGTCTTTTACAGCTTTCATCGGATCTTCGGAGAATTCGATAACTGCGCCGGTTTCCTTAGCGACTTCTTTCATCTCTTTTACGAGTTTGCTGTCGGGCCAGAGAGCCTTCGGAGCGCATGAAACGAAGTGCATTCCCATTTTAGCCGCACCGATCATAAGGCTGTTGCCCATGTTGTTTCTTGCGTCGCCGCAGTAAACGAATTTTACTTTGTTGAGAGGTTTCGCGACATGCTCTTCGATCGTGAGGAAGTCAGCGAGGATCTGTGTCGGGTGGTAAAGGTCGGTAAGACCGTTCCAAACCGGAACACCTGCATATTTTGCGAGAGTTTCAACTGTTTCCTGTTTGAAACCGCGGAATTCGATACCGTCGAACATTCTGCCGAGAACTTTCGCGGTGTCTTCGATCGATTCTTTTTTGCCCATCTGGCTGTCGTTCGAGCCGAGGAACGTTACGCCTGCGCCTTCATCCATTGCGCCTACTTCAAATGCGCAGCGGGTTCTTGTCGAGGTTTTTTCGAAAAGAAGGACAATGTTCTTTCCTTCAAGCAGGTCGCCTTTGATGCCTGCTCTTTTTTTAGCTTTAAGATTGTGTGCAAGGTCAAGAAGATAACGGATTTCTTCCGGGGTAAAATCTTTGAGTGTCAGGAAGTTTCTTCCTTTAAGATTAACAGCCATTTTTTCCTCCAAAAAATAAGGTTAAACAAAAAACGCAGAATTATAGAAAGCGAAAATAAAAAAGCAACTCTTAAATAAAAATTGATAAGAATTTCAGATTGTGATATATCCGTCATGTGTTTGGAGGAACGATGAAAAAAACTTCCCTTATCCTTTCGTTTTTATTTTTCATTTTCTCTCTTTCTGCTGAAACTCTGCACATAAATGCTTTCAGCAACAAAGATTTTATATCGGATGTAAACAGCGCACTTGTAAGCGAATCGCCTGAAATTCTTGTAAAAGCTGCAACACCGTATCTTTCAAAAATGAGGGAATCCAACATTCCCAACTGCTTCGGATGCTCGCTTTACCTGATAAAAACAACTGAAAACGCAGATCCTGAAATGCAGCTTGCCGCAGCAGACCTCGCCGTAAAATTTTCAGACGATCTTCCCGAGGTTCATCACCACTATCTCGAGCGTCTTTTTCATTTTGCTCCGAGCAGACCTGATAAAATAATCGCTCATTTCTTCAAAGCGGCAGACAGATCGCTGCGTTTTGCCTTTTCTGATTCAGTAATTTACCTTTTTATGGGAAAACTGTCGGCAATATGCCTGATATTTTTCGTAATATTAATCGCAATAATGTTCCTGAAATATACCAGCCTTGTCGTTCACAAATACAAACATATCGTTGGTTTCTCAAAATTCTACGGAATAGGTCTTCTTATTACTTTTTTCGTTTCAATGTGGCTTGTAGCCGGTAATTTCAACAATATGGTCTATCTGCTCATACCTTTTCTCATATTTTTCGGAGACCTCGGAACCCGTGCCGAAAAATTGACTCTACACATTGCAGTCCTTTTATTTATATTGACTTCCGCAGTCTCAATGACTGCAGAAAAGCACAAGGCAAGCCAGTATGATCAGAATACCGCCTACAATCATCTTATCGCGCTTGTATCCCCGGATCTTCTTCCTGAAGAAAACATCGACCTCGCTCAGCCGGGTGCTTATATGGCAAAAGGCTTCATTTTTCTTTACAACGGGAACTTCAGCCGCGCCGCTTTCAACCTGAAAAAAGAACTTTCTTCTGTGGAAGTTCCAGAGATAAAGACAATGCTTTCCAACGCTCTCGGTGTCGCCCTTGCTTCGAACGGAAATCATAAAGAGGCTCTTCCTTATTTAAAGGAGGCTTATGAAAACTCAGGCGATCCGAAAATAGGCTACAATCTTTCAAAAGTTTTAGATGAAGCGGGCTACAGGGAGGAGAGTTCGAAACTTGAAAAGAAGCTTATATATTCGGCTCCTTCAGGATCGTTCTCCTACCCTTCCCTCTATTTCTCGAATGCATCTGAAATATGGCGTTATCTCTGTTACGGAAACAGCGCTGCAAGCAATAGAAACAGGATAAATTCAGCAGTTTACATTCTTTCGGCTCTTCTTTTTTACCTTTTTATTATAATTTTGAAATACTGCTATTTGGGGTCGTTCAAGATTTCAAGATGTCTCGAATGCGGCAACATAATGTGCTCGAAATGCAATGTCGGCGGCAATGATGTCTGTGCTGTATGCAAACTCATGAAAGCTGATTACACTTTGTTTAAACGTGGTGAACGGGAAATATATGAAGCCAGAAGAGAAAGTTTTTTCAGGCGCCGTTCTATTATCATGAATATACTTACTTTCACGATTCCAGGCGGCGGTCTGCTGTTTATCGACAAAACATTCTCCGGCGCGCTCTGCCTTGCCTTTCCGCTTACCGTAACACTTGTATATTTTATGAATACTATGGGGCTTGTCGTTGACAAAACCGACAGTTTTCTTATAAAAGCCTCAATAATTTCAATAGATTTATTTGTTTATTGCGTTTCTGTAATAAGAGCTTTATTTGCTGTCAGGAGAGATTGATGCCGGTCGCCATAATTCAAAAATCAGTCGCAAAAATTGCGTTCGCCGGAGAAATCCGCGATAAAAAACTGATTGATGTTCTTACCGAAGCTTCTATCCAGGGTCTCACCGGAATACTAAAACTTAAAGTGATGCGGAATGAATACTACTTTTATTTCGTAAAAGGTTCGCTGATCTACTCTTCAAACAAGAAAACAAATATGGACAAAACAGTCCTCGACATCATCAAATATTCCGGTTTCATCTCCCGCGAAAAGCTGCTGGCATGTGAAAAACAGAAAAGCAAAGCGATGAAAACGACTTTGGAAATGCTGATTGACGAAGGTTTCGTCTCAATGCTGCTTTACTCGAAGGTAATCAGCCTTGCAATGCGGATGAATGTCATAAACGCCATGCTCGAAACCGATGGAAATTACAGCTTCGAAATAAAAGCCAAGGTCGATTCAGTACACGGAGTAAGACCTATATCAGTTACCCATCTGAAGTCAATAAGCACTTTGATTGAAGAAAACCGCGCTGCAGTCAAAGAAGTTAACAGTTCACTGTATTCAGAAATATACAAATGCAGCGGAACGACATACCTGAAACCGAACCAGTCGTTCCTTCACAACGCCGTCACCGCCGATTCTGATTACTTGAAATTCTTTGCTGTCGCTGTTATCGACTTTATTGACAAAAAGTGGTCATTCCCGAGCTTTTTACTTAAAGACAAACTCCTGAATTCCATCGCAATATACACTTTCAGGACTTTGGTTGTTATAGGCTTGTGCATATTCCTCTACCTCGCAATAATGACAACTGCTTTTGACCTCACGCATGAGGAAATAAGCGGGAATGACTTCTATTTTGTCCGCGGAAAACTTACGGAATCTCTGCAAAACTTTCAGGAATCCGACAAACATAAAACCCCGAAAACCTCAGGAAACACAAACACCGGCGGGAAAAATAACATCAAATTGAAAAACGGAAAAAAATAATTTCCTATTATATTTGATATTCTCATATTTTTTATTATGATCCACCGTTTTTTTGAATTTGTCTGACAATTTAGGGAGATTAAAAAGATGAGTACAGTAGATTTCATTGAAGCCGGAACAAGAAAAAACGTTTCAGAAATTCAGGCTTTGGCTCTTACAATCATGAATGCGCCTGCAACTTCGGCCGTTTCTGTAAAAGATCTTTACTCTGCGGCTATGCAGCAGACGAGCGCAGTTTTTTCAAACCAGACGATGCCGAAAATCGATGAAAACTTTCCTGAAAACGCAAACGTTATTTCTAATTTCACAGGTGAAGACACCTGCGAAACCGACTGGTTCGTAAAAATAGTCCCGACAACGGAAGAAGCTTTGACCAATCCTGATTCGGCAGACGAAAGAGAAGAACTTCTCGATATAATCAGGAGAGCTTCTTACGACCTTATCCAGCGCGAAATGCTCGTTCATTCCGTCTACCTCACTGACAACCCCGATTTTAACTGCAGAATTGATATAACTGCTCCTGCACAGTTCCCGAAACTGCTTCTCGACGCTGCCATCCACTACTACCCAATCGACGACAAAACTTCAAAAAATTATGCGAAAAGCCGCAAATTCGATATGCCGTCAATAAGAATTGTCTGCTATCCGGAATGGGAAAACGAAGAGTGGCTTTACTGGAAATCCAAAGCTCATAACGAAACTGAAGACGAGCCTGAAAGACTCATGATGATTTACGATACCGAAACAAACACTGCTTTCCTGCTTGGCGCAAAGAACTTTTCCGAAATCAGAAAAGCTGTAAAAGTTCTGGCTTGGAACACTTCGGTAGAAGCAGGCAACGGCGATTTCCTTCCGGTAAACGGAACCGCTAAAACGATATCGGTCAAAAAGACTGTCAACAAAAAGAGCGACACATCTTCCACTACTTTCATGACAGTTTCCTGCTGTGAAGACGAAAGAAGCTTTTTCGGCCTCAATGTCCACGCTGCTGAACCGACCGCAAAAGGTGAAGAGATTTCCGTTACAACAAGCGGCGACTCAGGGCTTCTTCTTATCGCTTCTTCTCAGAATAAAAAGAAATTCCTCGTAAATTTCGGAAGAAACGGCTTCGGCTCTATTGACAGCGTAATAGCAGGATCAAAACAGGCTCCCGAAATAATTTCCGCAGAAAATCTGGCACTTGTAAAGACTGCCGAAGACAAAAAAGAGTTCATACTTAACCCGATGCTCTCACCGAATGCAAAAATCCACACCCAGCTTAAACAGGAAGATAAGGATTTCCCGATGCCGGAATATGTAGTCCTCATGGTCAATGACGGCTGTCTTCCTCCTGTAACGATGATAAAAGACACCGACCTTGCGGCTTCGATGTGGTTCTCCTACACAACTGAATGCGACTGTTGCTCCGATTCAAAAGTTATTCCTGGCGGCAACTCAGATGCAACATGGGATGTTGAAAGTGAAATTGAGGTTTTCAACAAAATCGCCAAAAAAGGAAAATTCAAACTTATCGTTATAAATACAGCACCTTACAGTGAAAATGTTCAGGATTTGCTTGCAGACGAAATTATCCTTTCAGTTTACACTAAGATTGCCAGAAACGACATTGCATGGAAAGAATGGAAGGCTCTTCCCGGATTCTATCTTCCTGACAAAGGAACCTTCAAAAATATCAAGAAAGATTTTGACACCGTTTATGACACCCTGAAGTTCTCAGCTGACCCGGTCTATAAAGACCTGCTTCGCGATTCACTTGAAATGAAGATAGAATATCTGAGAACAATCGACGCTCCACAGGCTCTCATAGCTCCTTTCTATAAAATACTTGCAAAACTTGTTTAACTCTTAACTATCCTATTTTATTCAATTAAATCGAGGAATTTTTCATGAAGGACATTTCACTTTTAGAGAAAATTTTAAGCAAATTTCTCTCACATGAACAAATTGTCGCTCTGACTGAAGAAATTTCGAAAGGTGTTTCCCTTGTCAACGGCATCATTGATAAAAATGAAAAAGTAAAAGCTACAAAGGAACTTGTCGTAGAGACATTCAAGTCTATTGACAAAATGATTGCTCAGTCGAACAAAATTCCTGCGACCTTCAAACTTTTTTACGATACCGCGAAAGTAAAAATCCATGATCTTCTTGAACCGATAATTACCGGAATGGTTATGGAAAACGACTTTTCCGACCTTGACGATATTCCGGATGTAAAAAAATCGGACAACGCTCCGAAGCAGGAAAACACCGAAAGATTTCAGGGAAATGCCGGCAACAATCAGCAGCAGAACGGCGAGCAGCAGGGCGGCAGACGCAGAAGAAACCGCAGACACGGACGCAACAGAAACAACAATCAGCGCCCCGTAGAGACATCACCTGAGATGTCTCAGGCAAAACCGATGCCGCAACCGGAACCAAAACCTGCACAGAAACCCGAACCGAAACCCATACAGACGTTTCATGAAACGTCTCTACAAAAACCGGAACCAAAACCGGAAACGCCTCTGACAAACGAAACACCAGAGGTAAAAAAACTGACGAGACGCGGCAGAACTGCAAAAAAACCTGCGGAAACACCGGCACCGAAACAGGAAATGCCTCTGACAAATGAAACTCCTGCGGAGAAAAAACCGGCAAGAAGGGGCAGAACTCCAAAAAAACCGAAAGAGACAAACGAATAAGATGAAAAAACTGCTTTTTGTTTTTATCACAATTTTTTATTTCTTTGCCTACGCTGAAACTCCCGGTTTCGATTTTTCACCCGTTTCGGAAGAAAATATTTCACTTGTCCTTTACGACACTGAAACGCAGAAAAATGTGCTCACTATAAACGCCGACAAGCCTTTTCTGTACGCTTCAAACCTTAAACTTCTTACTTCAGCAGTCGCTTTGAAACACTTGGGCGGAGGATTCAAATTTCTCACCCTTTTTTCGTTCGACAAAGAAAGCGGAACACTCTACATCAAGGCCGGCGGCGATCCCGAAATGGTCATTGAAAAACTATGGGTTGTCGCATCAGACCTCAAAAGACTGGGCGTAAAAGGGATAAAAAAAGTTGCAGTAGATGATTTTTTGTATGGAAAAAAGAGCGCACTAACAGCAGAAAGCGGTGACAAAGGCGACAACGGTTATCTCGCTTTCATATCGCCCCTCAGCCTGAATTACAACGCCATCGCAATATTCGTCAAAGCGCATGAAGCAACTCAGCCGGTCGAAATTACTCTTTCGGCACCGAGTTCCTATTTCTCGATAAAAAATACCGCAACAGGCACATCTGACGGCAATAACCAGCTTGTAGTCGGAGCACAGAAAGCGGGGAATCAGACAGAAATCATCGTTAAAGGCTCGCTCGGAGCGGCAAGAACAAAACACGAAGCCGTATTCAAAAGAGTCGCTGATCCGACACGCTACTACATCGTGACACTGCTCAATCTCATGGGCGAAAACGAGGAAACTCCGATAGAACGCGCACAGCTTGAAGATTCGTTTTTTACTGCGAAAGAGCGGATAAATTTTACCTACAAAAGCAATCCTCTGCGCGACATAATCCGCACAATGAACCTCTATTCCTCGAATTTCATCGCCGACAGTCTTCAGTTTTACCTTGGTGCGACTCTCCGTGGAGACACAAAACAAGGTGTCGAAATTCTTAAAGAATTTGCCAAAAAAGAACTTAATGAGACAATTGACATCGTAAACGGCAGCGGCCTCGGAAATGACAAAAACTATCTTACAGGAAATTTTTACATCAAGCTGCTCCAAAATGTTTTTTCCGATTACTACGGCAGCATCGATTTCTTTTCCTCTCTTCCGGTTATGGGTGAAGACGGAACTTTGAAAAAAGCGAACACCAGCAGCGAAAATTCAGGTCTTGTCCGCGGCAAAACAGGTTCTCTCACAGGTGTCGCGGCGCTTTCAGGCGTCATGAAGGCAAAAAGCGGAAAACTTTACCTTTTCGCATTCGCGATAAACGGATTTCCTTCAAAAAGTTTCAAACCGATGTGGGCTCTCCGCGACAGAGTCATGAACGAAATCTGGGAGAAATATTAAAATATGCTGATACATTCAGCTCAGCACATCACCTATTTGGGAAGACACCTTAAAATCAACTCACCTTCCGAATTTTCAAGCGATTCGACAATACTTGCCCTGACAAAAAACATAAAGATTCCGTTCAACATCAAAGAAAAAACCAGAATAACTTCGGAAGAAATCGCAAAATCGGCAGGACTCAGAAAATTTCTCAAACTTTCGGAAGGAACCGCTGTAAAAGTCGGTAGTTTTGAGATTAAAATGGCGGAAATCACCGAAGACAAAAGCAGATTCAACTTATTTATTAACAACAAACTTTATTTCATGACGTTTGTTCCCGAAATATACTTCCCTTTTCCTGAAAATATTACCCTGCTCATTCAGACCGATTCAGATTATTTTTCGGAAGACGATTTTGAGAAAGTTCAGAATTTTATTTCCAAAAGCAGACCTGTAAAGGCCGTAATCTCAGGAAATTACTCGGAAAAATGGTTTTCAGCCCTTAAAAGCAGAAAGAATATCGAAGTGCTCAACGAAATATCGCAACAGAGTATATTCTGATTTTTCCTTATTGATTTAAAATCCTTATTTTATATAATTGCAGGGTTTTATTTTGGTTTTACGGAGGTTTACATGAAAAAGTTATCAATTTGTCTAATCTGCTTTTTCTTATTCTTCGGCTTTGTTTCATGCGGCTCAGACGAAGAAGAAGAAACAGATACAACTGTTTCCGGTGACACAGACAACCCCGACACTGCCGACACAGGTTCTGGCGACACAGATTCTTCTGACAGCGGAAATGGCGGAAACGGCGGTGGTGACACAACGGATACTGCCGACTCAACGGATACTGGTAACAATCCTGACAATCCTGAAAATCCTGACAACTGCGGCTGCGGTCCGGCTGATCAGGACTATGACGGTGACGGAATACCGAACAGTGTTGAAAGCTGCGAAGATTTTGACGGAGATTCTTTGCCAAACTGTATGGATACCGACAGCGACGGCGACGGCATTTCTGACAGCCAAGAATGTCCTGCTCAGCCGTGCAAAGATACTGACGGCGATGAAATTCCTGATTTTTTGGATAAAGACAGCGACAACGACGGACTTACAGACAAAAAGGAAAAAGAACACGGCACAGATCCCTGCAACAAAGATACTGACGGCGACGGCGACGACGATATGGCAGAAATAGCATTCAACACTGACCCGCTCGATGACAGCAGCCATGTCCCTGCTGGCAGCATCTATGTCGTTCTGCCCTACAATGCAAACTGGAATGCAAGCAGAACTTGGGAATTTGATACCGACATTTCAAAAATAGACGTTGCTTTCATGCTTGATCTTTCGGGCTCAATGGAAGAGGAACAGCAGAACCTTAAGGACAAAATCAAAACTGACGTTGTGGAAAAAGTTAAAACTCTCCATGAAGGCACGCTTGATGCCGCCTATGCTTTCGTCCACTTCATGGATTTCGGTAACGAAATGGACAAGGTTTACAAAGTCGATACGCTTGTAACGACCGATATTGACGAACTCAAAGCGGCTATCGACAGCACGCCGACACCTTACGGCGGCACGGAATGTGACTGGCTCGTTCTTTACGCTGCAACCATAAGCGAAGATATTTACGGACCGTGTTCGACAGAACCTGAAGTAGCCTGGATGCCGGGCATGTCATCAGAAAAGGCGACATGCAACATTCCGCTTCCCGACTGCACAGGCCGCGAAGGCAACCGCGCAGGTCTCTGCTTCCGTGAAAAGGCGATGCCTATCCTCATTCAAATCACCGATGAAGGACCGACTGACACATATATGCCTCCTTACAATGAAAAGGCTTCCGATCTGGCTATTCAGACAATGGCTGCACAAAATGCCAAATTTATAGGAATCGATTCTTCAAAAACAAGCGGTACCAAGGTAATAACCGATTATTTTGAAGCGGTTGCAAGCGCCACCGGAACTCTTGATGCAAGCGGTAAATCATTCAATTTTGCAGTCGGAAGCGATGCTATTGCAGCCGACGGAAAGGCTATGAGTGAAAAAATAGGCGAAGCTATCGAATCTCTTACCTCTTTTGTTCAGATGGATGTATGGGTTGCAGGAAACTCAAATCAGGTATGCGAAGGCACAGACCAGAGTATTGCAAACTTTATTCTCGGCGGAATTCCAATTAAGGCTGAACCTCCTGAAGGAGCCTCAATTGATGAGGCTAACATGAAGTTCCGCGATGTAAATCCCGGAACAGTTGTAACCTTTGATGTTCAGTTCCACAACGATTTCTGCCCGAATCCTACAGGTGCTCCGGTTCTCTACAAAGCTGAGGCTATGGTTTTGGGCGAAGGCGCATACCTTTCCAAAAAAGAAGTTCAGATCATCGTTCCCGAAAGCGAAAACAAATAATCCTGTCTTTAAGAAATCCCTAGATTGATTTTAAAATATCAAGAATTGAAGCTCTGATTGTTGCACCGAACATTCTGTAAAGCAGCGGAATTTCAATATTTATGTCGATGATGCCGTCTTTGAATGTCATAAGCCCTTTGATAGTTTTGCCCGTGAATTCAACTGATTCCGCAGATTTGTTTAGTTTAAGCCTTATATCTTCAGTCGGAACCTTTTTAGCGACCATCTTTTCAAGGTTTTCATCGATCCATTTCCAGACGTATTCTTCAGATTTTTCCGGCTTGTAGCTGATATTTACAGTTGACATTACTTCTCTCCGTCTCCTCTGAGTGCTTCAAGTTTTGCATCTATTTTTTCAAAAACAGAACCTTTCGTGAATTTGCCGTCCTTTCCTCTCGTTCCGGCAGGAACACCAGTCAGGATCTCGATTCCTTCGAGAACATTTTTGATTGCATAGATGTGGAATTTACCATTTTCGACCGCTTTTACAACTTCATCGCTTAAGTTGAGGTTTGCCACATTCTGAATCGGGATCATAACGCCCTGTTCTCCCGTGAGTCCGCGGAGATTGCATATCTCGAAAAAACCTTCGATCTTTTCATTTACGCCGCCAATCGGCTGGATCTCACCCATCTGGTTGATCGAGCCTGTGACTGAGATCGACTGCTTTATCGGAACATCGCCGAGTGCCGACATAAGCGCGTAAAGCTCTGTCGAACTTGCACTGTCGCCGTCAACTCCGCCGTAACTCTGCTCGAATGCAATTGATGCCGAGAAAGAAAGCGGTTTTTTGACAGCAAAAAGTCCGCCCAGATAACCAGCTAAAATCATTGAACCTTTATCGTGAATAGCGCCTGAGAGCATTGCTTCGCGCTCGATGTTTACGATCTCACGCTGCCCTGCAAAAGCCTTCGCCGTGATCCTCGACGGGATTCCGAAACTAAAATCTCCGATCTGATAAACCGCAAGACCGTTGATCTGCCCTACTTTTGCACCTTTCACGTCAATCAGGATCGTTCCTTTCTTTATCGATTCGAAATAGTGCTCGCGGAATCTGTCATACCTCTTTTCGCGGCTTTCTATCGCGGTGATGACCATATCTTCCGAGACAACTTTTTTCTTGTTATGCTGTGCCCAGTAAACAGCTTCGACAATGATTTCGACGATATCGCTTGCGTGGACTCTGTATTTAGTCTGGTCTTCGGCACGTCTCGAACTGTAGAAAAGAAGCCTTCTTATCGCCGACAGATCGAACGGAAGTTCGCAGTCTTCGTTGACGATTCGCGAAATGAAACCGATCAAAGTGTCAGTCGTTGAAGCGTTGACATCGACAACCGATTCAAAATCTGCTTTGACTTTGAAAATGCGCCTGAACTCGGGATCACGCTCGTAAAGCAGGTGGTAAATCTCCTCGTCACCGATAAGGACAATCTTGATTTCAAGCGGAACCGGTTCGGGATTCGGCGCCGAGATAACACGGTATTTGAAATCTGCATCCATATCCTCAATTTTTATCAGCCTGTTGCGTACGGCGCGTTTCAAAGCAGTCCAGGCATAGTAATTTTTCAGAATATCGTCCGCCTGGATAATCAGGAATCCGCCGTTCGCTCGATGAAGAGCACCCGGTTTGAGTCTCGTGAAATCTGTGAAAAGCGAGTTGTGGTTCTCTTCATATTCAAAGTAACCGATTATATTTTGGAATGTCGGGTTTGTTTCGTAAATTACGGGAGCACCTTTCAGATCCTTGTTGTTTATGAGCAGGTTTACCTTATATTCCTTGAAATCGGGAATAAGCGTTTTCATCGGATCGACTTTTCCTTCAAGGAAATCGCGGTAAGTGAAGAAATCTGAAAAGTTGTTAACCGTAAAATCAGCTATCGAATCAAGATATTCCCTGACCCCTTCATTTTTGCCGTATTTTTTAGCGAGGTCGCTCAGCGGCTCGGAAATTATTTTTTTGACCGTCGTCCGCTGAAGATCGCTCATTTTTTCCTTATATTCCTTTTCGGTTTTACGGTCCTGATGAAAGTAAGCGATAAGTTTTTCCTGAAGTGCGCTTTCATTTTGTCTGATTTTTTCTTTTTCACTTTCGCAGAGAGATTCATACTGCTCCTTGCCTATCGGTTTTCCGTCAACTATCGGATTTAAAACCAGACCGTTTTCTGTCGAACTCAGTGCAAAATCGAGTTTAGCTGCCTCCGCTTCAAGCTCATTGTAGCTTTTCTGCATCGCATCGCGGTATGTCTGGGCAACTTCCGCACGCAGACTTTCAAAGTTTTCACTTTCCATCTGTCTCGGGATCTGCTCTATGAAACCTTCAAGCAGCTCATCCATATCCTTGATGAACTTTTCGCCGCTTCCCGCCTTCATAAAAAGCATATTCGGCGAATCGTAGTCCTCAAAATTGTAGACATAAAGCAGATCGTCAGGAACAGGCAGATGTTTTGCCATATCCTCTATATATTTCTTAACATTCGAAGTTTTTCCGCTGCCCGCGTCTCCTGCAACATAAATATTAAATCCTTTTTTGCGGACATCCATGCCGAAATCGAGTGCCTCAAAACCTCTTTTCTGAAACGAAAAAAGGGAAACAGGCTTGATATCTTTAGTTGTTTTGCCTTTGTACTTGGCAAGTTCAGGATAATATCTGAGTTCTTTCGCTTTCAATTCCTTGGCTTCAAGCTTCATATTTTCCTCCTTTGGTTCACAAAAACAGAACACTTTATATTGTTTGAAAATTTTTACAAAAAAATCGGTTTTTTTAAAAGTCCTTCCGCCCACTCAGCTTCATCGAATTTCTCTCTTTTTTTCGCCCCTGCCGAGTAAATTTTCACTTTTTTTGCAAGAACTTCTTCAAGAGCCTTTTTCTGATTTTCGCTCAATTTGATATTTTTATGTAACATATTGAAAAGACTTATAATTCTATATTTATCAAGGCAAGATGAATTTGAAAGCTGGTCTTCATTTCCACCGTATTTTATGATGAGCGGCTCGTCAATCAGACCGAATTTTTCCTTGAGAGACATCCTGAGCCACAAATCGTAATCCTCGCACACCGGAAACGATTCGTCAAAGCCGCCATATTCGAAAAAGAGCTCTTTTTCCATAATTACACTGCTCGGAGTGACAGCGCAGACTTCAAGGCAGTTGTAGAAAATATCGCCGCACGGACGGATGTATTTTTTTGATTTGTTCACGAATTTTCCGTTTCTCACCCAGGTTTCATCGGTCTGAGAAATACGAAAACCACTTTCTTTCATGTAGGAAATCTGTTTTGCGAGCTTATCTTTTTTCCACTCGTCATCGCTGTCCAAAAATGCAATAAAAGTACCTTTTGCCTGTGACGTTCCAATATTTCTTGCCGCCGAAACGCCTCTGTTTCCAGTTTTGATTACCTTGATTTTATTGGTAAATTCGTTCAAAACCGATTCCGTTTCGTCAGTCGAGCCGTCATCAACGACAATGCACTCAAAATCTTGAAAAGTCTGCTCAAGAACTGAACTTACGGCACGTTTTATGACTTTTGCGCGGTTGAAAGTCGGAATAATCACCGAAACAAGAGGCTTATTCATAAAATCCCCGAATCAAAAAAACGGCTTATTTTAGCCTCAAAGCGGTTGTTGGCAACTTTTATATATTGCCTTTTTCCCAATTTCGCCTATCATTTAATGTTTAATGGTTGCATTTTTCAATATTGGAGATTTTTATGAAAAAACTCACACTTTTCTTTCTCTTTGTTCTTGTTTTTTTGATTTCTGCATGCACTGCGGAAGATGAAGATGAAATCACTGCCGGTGCTCCCTGCTCAGTTGAAGGTGAAGAAACTTGTTCCTACAATGGCACCGACATTCTTTTGTGTCAGTCTTCAACATGGACAATGAAAAAGCAGTGCAATATTTCTATCGGCAAACGATGCAAAAAAGGCTCTGACGGCACTTTGGGATGTTACGGCGAAGGCGAAACAGACATACCCGATACTGGCGATACTTCTGATACAAGCGACACTTCCGATACAAGCGACACTTCTGATACTGGCGATACTTCCGACACAAGCGACACTTCCGATACAGGTGATACTTCCGATACAGGCGACACTTCCGACACAAGTGACACTTCCGACACAAGTGACACTTCCGACACAGGTGACACTTCTGATACTGGCAATACTTCTGACACAGGTGACACTTCCGATACAAGCGACACTTCCGATACAGGTGATACTTCC
>Ga0265299_10000856_pt1 | contig 36844 bp, 28 predicted proteins | sample AusTroGonzalo_MG_4_FD_193485 | JGI IMG/M metagenome (GOLD analysis project Ga0265299, IMG submission 193485) | Bovine rumen microbial communities from tropical cattle in Woodstock, Queensland, Australia - Gonzalo_02 | ecosystem: Host-associated > Mammals > Digestive system > Stomach > Rumen ... | reverse complement strand
GCCAATACCAGAACTGCTAGGGTAAGTTTTCTCATAAGTATGTAATTAGGGTTTGGTGCAAAGGTATAAAAATTACACAGAAGGGACGGTTCCTTCTGTGTATAATAAAGGCTGGACAGCTATCAAAACCGTCCAGCCTTTGTTGGTCTGAATGCCACTGGTGTGGTTTAAGCCTCGGCGGGTGCCTCCTCAGCAGCGGGAGCCTCCTCGGCGGGAGCCTCAGTAGCCTCTGCGGCTGCCTCCTGAGCTGCTGCCTCTGCGGCTGCTGCCTCAGCTGCGGCCTTGGCCTCAGCCTTCTTGGTAGCTACCTTCTCGGCGATAGCCTCGTTTACCTTCTTCTCAGCTTCCAGTTTAGCCTTGCTCAGCTCGCGCTTAGCCTGCTCATCCTTAACGGTGATAGCCTTCAGTGCGCTCTCCTTAGCCTGCTTCCAAGCGTCGAACTTAGCCTGAGCTGCTGCCTCATCAAAAGCGCCCTTCTTAACACCACCCTGCAGGTGCTTCATGAGATAAACACCCTCGCGTGAAAGAATGTTACGTGCGGTATCAGTGGGCTCTGCGCCTACGTTTACCCAGTACAGGGCTCTCTCGAAATTCAAATCTACTGTAGCGGGATTGGTGTTAGGATTGTAAGTACCAATCTTCTCAATAAACTTTCCATCACGTGGAGCTCTGGTGTCTGCAATTACGATGCTGTAGAATGCGTAAGCCTTGTGGCCACGTCTCTGCAATCTGATTTTTGCTGCCATAAGTTGTTGTTTTTATTGAATTTATAAATGATTTGAATAGCCTTTAACCCGTAAAGGCGGTGCAAAGTTAGAAAATAATATCGAATGGGCAAAGAATCCGCTGTTTTTCAATTCAATACTTTTTTTCAAAAAAAAGTGTTTGGGGGATGCTTCCGGGAAAGCAGAAATAAATTACATTTGTGGGTTAAAAACGGCTTGGCATAACGTATGGCTCAGGATATTAGACACGATGGAATAGTGGACTCTATTGACGGTCAGAACGTTATGGTACGCATTGTCCAGTCATCGGCCTGCGCGGAGTGCCAGGCAAGCAGGATATGCCGTGCAGCCGAGTCTAAGGTGAAGCTGGTTCAGGTATTTGGTGCCGATACATCCGCCCTCCATGTGGGGCAGGCGGTGACGGTGGCCGGAGCCGAGAGCCTGGGCATAAAAGCTGTTGCTTTTGCCTTTGGGTTGCCGCTGTTGCTGCTGCTGACCGGGCTGATAACGGCCGTGGCGGTTACAGGCAGTGAGAAGGTGGCTGCCGTGAGCGCGCTTGCCGTGCTTGCTCCTTATTATATATTGCTGTTCCTCTTGCGTGACAGGATCAAGAGGGACTTTCAGTTCAGGATAATAAACAAACTATAATATGACGTTCATTTTGACAGCTATTCTTGTGCTCGGTGTTACCGGACTGGTTCTGGGACTTGTTCTGTACGCTGTGTCAAGGAAGTTCAAGGTTGAGGAGGATCCGCGTGTGGCTCAGATAACACGATTGTTGCCAAGTGCCAACTGCGGCGGATGCGGTTTTCCGGGATGTGCCGCTTTTGCTGAAGCCTGCGTAAAGAGTGACTCCATGGAGGGTCTCAAGTGCGCAGCGGCAGGCAAGAAGGTGATGCAGCAGATTGCTGAGATAGCCGGCCATTCAATTGATCAGGGCGTTGAGAAGGTAGCCGTTGTCAAATGCAACGGATCATGTGCAAACCGTCCCAAGACAGGTGTGTATGACGGAGCAAAGAGCTGTGCCGCTGCCGCTCTGATGAACGGCGGTGATACGGGTTGCTTTTACGGATGTCTGGGATGCGGTGACTGTGTCAAGGCCTGCCGTTTTGATGCCATCCATATGGACCCTGAGACGGGCCTGCCGGTTGTGGATTTTGACAAATGCACAGCCTGCGGAGCATGTGCCAAGGCCTGCCCGCGCCACGTGATTGAGCTGCGTAACAAGAACAAGATGGACCGGAGGGTTTATGTAAGCTGCGTCAACAAGGACAAGGGCCCTGTGGCCAAGAAGGCGTGCGCGATGGCCTGCATAGGTTGCGGCAAGTGCGTCAAGGCCTGTCAGTTTGAGGCCATCACACTGGAGAACAATCTTGCTTACATTGATTTTGACAAGTGCCGTCTGTGCCGCAAGTGCGTTGACGAGTGCCCGCAGCACTGTATCGTAGCGGTCAACTTCCCTCAGAAAGAACCAACTGATAACCAATAAGTATTATGAATACTTTCAAGATAGGTGGTGTACACCCCAACTCCAACAAGCTTACTGCCGGTAAGAAGATAGAGGTGCTGGACCTTCCGGCGCAGGCCGTCTTCCCACTGTCACAGCATATAGGAGCACCTGCCGTGCCGTGTGTACAGAAAGGTGATTCCGTGCTTGTAGGCACCCGTATAGCCGAACCGGGCGGTTTCATGTCGGCATCAATCCACTCGTCTGTATCGGGCAAGGTGGCCAAGATTGATTCCATAGTCGATGCCAGCGGCCTGCGCAAGCCTGCCATTTTCATTGATGTGGAGGGCGATGAGTGGGATCCGTCAATTGACCGTTCCGAAAAACTGGTGCTGCAGAGCACAATGTCCCGTGAGGAGATTGTGGAGCGCATCAAGAATTGCGGTATAGTAGGTATGGGCGGCGCATGTTTTCCAACACATGTCAAACTCTGTCCCCCAAAGGAATTTACTATTGACACGCTCATTATAAACGCAGTGGAGTGTGAGCCTTATCTTACGGCCGATCACCGTCTGCTGCTGGAGTATCCTGATCAGATTGTCATAGGCATAAAGGTGATACTCAAGGTGCTTGGCATAGACCGTGCGGTGATAGGCATTGAGGAGAACAAGCCCGATGCCATAGAGCTGATGCGCTCCAAGATATCAATGGTGAGCGGCATTGAGGTGATGCCTCTTAAGATGAAATATCCGCAGGGCGGTGAGAAACAGCTTATTGAGGCTGTCACCGGCCGTCAGGTTCCGCCTCCGCCCGCATTGCCCGCCAGCGTGGGATGCGTGGTGCAGAACGTAGGCACCGTATTTGCCATCTATGAGGCCGTGATGAAGAACAAGCCTCTCATTGACAGGATAGTTACTGTTACAGGCAAGGAGGTTACAAATCCCTGCAACCTCAAGGTTAGGATGGGTACTCCCGTGAGTCAGCTCATTGAGTATGCAGGCGGTATGCCTGCCGATACCGGTAAGCTGATATCGGGCGGCCCTATGATGGGACGTCCGCTGCTGGATGATACGGCTCCCGTGGTCAAGGGTACATCAGGGGTGCTCATGCTACCGCGCAGTGAGGCTGCACGCCGTGAGGAGCGTAACTGCATACGATGCGCCAAGTGCGTTCAGGCTTGTCCTATGGGTCTGGAGCCATATTTGCTGGCTACGGCAAGTGAGCGTTCAGAGTGGGCTGTGGCCGAGGAGAACTGGATTATGAGTTGCATTGAGTGCGGCTGCTGTCAGAGCACATGCCCAAGCCGCAGGCCTCTGCTTGACTGGGTACGTCTGGCCAAGAACAGGGTGGGCGGGATAATCCGCGCACGTAACGCTAAGAACTAAGGTATTATGGATCAGAAACTATATGTTACAACATCGCCGCATGTGCATTGCGGTGATACCATAGAGAGGAACATGCGCTGGGTGATCTGGGCTCTTATGCCTGCACTCTTTGCATCATTCTGGTTTTTTGGAGTGGGCGCGCTGATTGTGACAGCCACATCGGTAGTGTCATGCCTCTTTTTTGAGTGGTTCATCAGCCGAATCATGTACACCACCCACCGCTCCAGCATATCGGACCTGTCGGCTGTCATTACCGGTATCCTGCTGGCATTCAACATGCCGTCAAACATGCCGCTTTACATGATAGTGATAGGTGCACTGGTGGCTATCGGCGTTGGAAAGATGGTGTTTGGCGGTCTGGGATGCAACCCGTTTAACCCCGCTCTGGTAGGACGTGTGTTCCTGCTCATATCTTTCCCGGCCAAGATGACTTCATGGCCTGTTCCGGCAGGATTTGCTACATCATACATTGATGCCGAGACAGGTGCTACACCTTTGAACCTGATTGGACAGATTGCCGGCGGAAACTCGGCTGCCGCTGATCAGCTTCCCAGTCTGGGAGATATGTTCATGGGTAACATAGGAGGTTGCATAGGTGAGGTGAGCGCCCTGATGCTGATTATAGGCTTTGTTATTCTGCTGTGCAGCAGGGTTATCACATGGCATATTCCTGTTGCCATAATTGCCACAGTGGCTGCCTTGACAGGAATCATGTGGTTCATCAACCCGGTACTGTATGTTAATCCGCTCTATCATCTCTGCTCGGGTGGACTGATGCTGGGTGCCATTTTCATGGCTACTGATTACGTGACATCGCCCATGAGCACCAAGGGTATGGTGTGGTACGGTATCGGTATCGGATTGCTTACCGTTATAATAAGGTATTTCGGTTCATATCCGGAGGGAATGTCGTTTGCTATCCTTATAATGAACGCCGTTACTCCGCTCATCAATAACTGGTGCAAGCCAAAACGTTTTGGGGAGGTTAAGAAATGAAGAAACTGAAATCAGACATAAAGAACATGGTCATTGTGCTGACCATGATTGCAGTACTGGCTGGTGCCCTGCTGGCTTGGGTCAACAATGTTACCAGCGGTCCTATTGAGCAGATTAACAGCCAGGCTGTTGAAAACGGAATAAAGAGCGTGATCCTGGCCGGTCGTGACATTGAGTTCCGCGTGGATAAGCCGACAGAGAGTGAGGGATTCATCTTCCACAATGTCTATGATATGACTGGCAATCTGCTGGGAACGGCAGTTGAGTCAACTGACAAGAACGGTTTTGGAGGAAGCCTCAAGGTTATGGTAGGCTTTGACCCTGAGGGCAGGATCCTTGGATATGAGGTGCTGGAGCACAGTGAGACTCCGGGTCTGGGCGCACGTGCCAATGACTGGTTCCGCCAGAGCAGCACTGGAAAGTCAGAGCAGTCTGCTGTGACGACACTGTTTATAGGCGCTCCTGCCAAACCTGGCAATCATAATATAATAGGTATGAATCCGGGCGATGATATGATGACTGTAAGCAAGGACGGCGGTCAGGTTGATGCTATTACGGCATCCACCATCACGTCAAAGGCTTTTTTGCGTGCTGTCAACGCCGCATACAAGGCTCTGTTCGGATATACGGCCGCCGATGCTGTCAGCGGAGCTTCATCACAGAACTAAAACAACTGCAGCGATGAACTATTTCAAGACAATTACAAACGGAATATTCAAGGAGAACCCCACGTTTGTTCTCCTGCTGGGCATGTGCCCCACGCTGGCTACCACTACATCGGCCATGAACGGCCTGGGTATGGGAGTAGCTACCATGTTCGTGCTCATATGCTCAAACGTATTCATATCGATACTTAAGAATCTCATTCCTGACGGTGTGAGAATTCCCTGCTACATTGTGGTCATAGCATCGTTCGTGACGTTGCTCCAGATGCTCATGCAGGCTTATATGCCTGATCTGTATAAGACATTGGGCATATTCATACCGCTTATTGTGGTGAATTGCATCATCCTGGGCCGTGCCGAGGCGTTTGCCGCCAAGAACAATGTGCTGGCATCGGCTTTTGACGGTATAGGTATAGGCATCGGCTTTACCCTGGCGCTGACCGTACTTGGATTTGTACGAGAGTTGCTGGGCAACGGGTCAGTGTTTGGATACCGCGTGATGCCCGAGTCAATGGATATGCTGGTGTTTGTGCTGGCTCCCGGCGCATTTGTCACACTGGGCCTGCTGATGGCTATTGTAAACAAACTTAAGAACCGTAAAGCCTGAATGTTATGGAGTATTTTCTGATATTTATCTCGGCTATATTCGTAAATAATATAGTGCTTTCACAGTTTCTTGGCATCTGCCCGTTCCTGGGTGTGTCCAAGAAGATTGATACCGCTGCCGGCATGGGCGTGGCCGTTACGTTCGTGCTTACGGTTGCCGTTATTGTGACATATGCGCTTCAGCACTGGGTGCTTGATCCCATGGGACTGGGCTATCTGCAGACCATTGTGTTCATCCTTGTCATTGCAGGTCTGGTGCAGATGCTTGAGATGATACTTAAGAAGGTGTCACCTTCACTCTATCAGGCTCTTGGTATTTTCCTGCCTCTCATTACTACCAACTGCTGCATTCTGGGTGTGTCCATCCTTGTGGCAAACGGTGTCTATAACACTCAGGGGCTTGAGCCTACACTGCTTACAGGTGTTATCTATGCCATTGCTACATCAATAGGTTTTGCATTGGCCCTGATAATATTTGCCGGCATACGCGAGCAGCTGTCAAAGGTCAGGATTCCGCAGTGTACTGAGGGGATGTCTATCGCGCTTATCACCGCCGGCCTGCTGGCTCTTGCGTTTATGGGATTCAGTGGCGTGGATCACGGCATTGCAATGGCCTTCGGCCAATGATAATTGAAAATTGAAAATTGAAAATTACCATCCGGTGCGTTAACGCAGGTTCTGAGTATTAATTCTCAATTTTCAATTCTCAATTCTCAATTAAAAAAGTTGACATTATAATTGAAATTATGAGAATATCTAAGGTTTGTTTTTGGAGTTTAAGTCTGGTGCTGGCTGCCTGCGGAGGCGGCGCACCTTCTGACGGTACCCAGTTGGCTAACGGCAAATATACTGCCGATGCCCTTAACGTTGAGAGTACCATTACTGCTACGGTGACCATAAAGGGTCATAAGATCTCTACTATAACCGTTAAGGATAACGGTAATACTTACGCACAGTACACATCACCATATACTGAGATTCCCAAGAGCATTGTTGAGGCTCAGAGCACGGATGTGGATGGTATTACAGGCGCTACATATTCATCGGACGCAGTCAAGAAGGCTGTGGATCTGGCTCTTGCCCAGGCCCGCGGCGATAAACCGGTTCCGGCCAAGAACGCCGCATTGGCTTTCACTCCCGGTACATATACCGGCAGCGGAAAGGGTTACGGCGGTCAGGTTCAGGCTCGCGTCACATTCAGCGAGACAGGCATTACGGGTATCAGCGTAGGCCAGCAGCGTGAGACCGCTCATGTGGGCGATGTGGCTCTGCAGATGCTTCCTTCCAAGATTATCGCTGCAAACGGATTGAATGTTGATGCCGTATCGGGCGCAACAATGTCAAGTTTCGGTCTTAAGGAGGCTGTGTTGGATGCTGCCGATCAGGCAGGCGTTACCAACCGCAAGGCTTTCATAGACAACGGAGTAAAGGTTCAGGCCGGCGCTCCCATTGAGGATACATGGGATGTGGTTGTTATTGGCGGTGGCGGTGCAGGTCTTTGCGCTGCAGCACAGGCTGCTCAGGACGGAAGCACTGTCCTGATTATTGAAAAGAACGCTGAGCTGGGTGGTAACACGCTGGTGTCGGGCGGTGTCTATCAGTCTGTCGATCACAGCCTGGTATGGGATATAAACAAGCCTACGGCTACAAGCGCCAAGGGTTTTGACGGTAAGATGCACAATAAGGTTCGTGCTACAGTGGGTTGTGTGAATGACCTTAAGGTTATATACGGCTGGAGCGAGGAGCCTTTTGACGCTTCATATTATAAGGATCATGAGTTTGTGGCCGGTGATATTGAGGAGCTCTCCAAGCATGGCGTGCATCAGGAGTATCTCTCAACACTGCAGGAACTCAAGAAGGAGATCAAGGCTTATCTGGCATATGCCGAGCCTCAGCTCCAGAAGGGTACTCCTGAGAGCCAGCTTCTGCTCTTTAGTACCACCAATCTGCATATTTTCCAGACCTATTACGGCGGTCTGCGTCAGAACACTGCCAAGGATGAGTGGATATACGGTGACTATGATCTTGTAAAGCAGTTCATCGTTGAGGGTGAGCAGCTCAAGCCCTGGCTCATGGAGATGGGTGTTGGATTCAGCGACAGCCAGTCAACGCTGGTGGGCGCTCTGTGGTATCGCGGTAACACCATGAACGGATGTACAGCAGATGCTGACGGTGACGGCACTTCTGAGCGTTATCAGGGCAACTGGGGCTCATACGTGATGGCTCCTCTTGCTGTTGTAAACAACGCCAGCAAGCACAATCGTGTATTGCGCGAGACAAGTGCCAATGAGCTTATCTTTGAGAACGGTCGCGTAACGGGCGTAAAGGCCAAGATGGCCGATGGTACCGAGGTTACCGCTCACGCCAAGAAGGGTGTGATCATAGCAACCGGCGGATATGCCGCAAACATTCAGAAGGTGCTCAAGACCAACAAGTACTGGTCACGCCAGTACCTTTCACCCAACATAGGTACAACAAACCGCTCTTCACTGCGCGGTGACGGTATCGATATGGCTCAGAAGGTAGGTGCTGCAACAGTGGGTGAGGGCTATACACAGCTTATGCCTCTGGGTTACATTGCTGATGGTGCCATTGCATTCGGCGGTGTTGAGAACGCCATATTCATCAGCCCCAAGACAGGTAAGCGTTATGTCGATGAGTGCTCAGAGCGTGATGTTCTGTCACTGAACGGATTCAAGCACGGTATTGACCTTAAGGGTCGCCGCGGTGTTTACTTCTACATCACTCCGGGATTCGGCGGCTTTGGCGGTGGCTTTGGCGGCTTCGGTGGTGGCGGAGGCTTTGGCGGCTTCGGCGGCGGAATGGGCGGTTTTGGAGGCGGAACTCCTGCCGGTGGCAATACTGCTGCGGCTGCTGCACCTGCACGCCGTTTCAACGGTCGTGACTGGAGCGGTCGCGCATCGGAACTGCCTGAGTTCTTTGACGAACTGGGCATAGAGCTTGATGCTGAGGTTGTAAAGAACAGCATTCGTGAGTATGATATGGCTGTCATGGACGGCCGTGAGCCTGAGGGCGTTGGCAAGCGTCATGCTACCAGCCTGATAGGCTCTGCACGTCGCGGTGCCGACGGCAAGTATGACAAGTCAAGCTATAATATTGATGACGCCAACCTCTCTATCCGCGTTCTGGCTCCTTCAACCCATCATACAATGGGTGGACTTAAGGTTGATCTGGACCGTCGCGTTTTGGATGAGAGCGGCATGGCTATTCCCGGTCTGTATGCAGCGGGCGAGGTTACCGGTGGATTCTTTGGCGGTAACCGTTTGGGTGGTAACGCCTTGACAGAGTGCATGGCTTCGGGCCGTATTGCTGCCAAGGGCGTTGCAAAGGATAACAAGTAACACAATACTGGGATGATTACATTCCCGAACGCTAAGATAAACATAGGGCTCAATGTCGTGGGCAAACGCAGTGATGGCTACCACGACATTGAGACCGTGTTCTATCCCGTGCTCCTGCAGGATGCGCTGGAGATAAAGCTTATGCGCCCGCTTGATCCGGCTCAGTTGCGCAAACGTATTGAGGCCGGCCTGCTGGTACAGCCAGGCGATACGTTCTTTCCGTATCGCCTGTTGCCCAGAAAAGAGGATTTTCCGTGCTGCTCGCTTGAGATGACGGGCAATGAATTCCCGTTCAAGGCGGCCGATAACCTGGTGGTTAAGGCATACCTCATGCTTCAGCAGGATTTTGACCTGCCATCAATTGACATCAGGCTGCACAAGCATATTCCGTCGGGTGCAGGCCTGGGCGGAGGCTCATCGGACTGCGCTTTCATGATTTCACTCCTGAACCGCCGCTTCAACCTGCGTATGCGCGAGAGCATGATGGAGCGCTATGCTGCACGTCTGGGCTCTGACTGCGCGTTCTTTATATCCAATACGCCGTCAATAGCCACTGGTAGGGGCGAGATACTCAATCCCATCAGCCTCTCGCTCAAGGGCTACACAATACTGCTTGTCAAGCCCGATATTGCCGTGAGCACGGCCGAGGCTTACGCCGGAGTAACTCCGCACAAGCCCGAAACAGCCCTTGCTGATGCAGTAATGCGTCCGGTAAGCGAATGGAAGGATTGCGTGTTCAATGACTTTGAACCGTCTGTCTTTGCCAAGTATCCGCTCCTGGCCGATATCAAAGAAAAGCTATACAGTCTTGGTGCAGAATACGCCGCAATGACCGGCTCCGGCTCCACCATTTACGGCCTCTTCCGCACCCCCCTGGACAATCCCGCCGCCCTCTTCCCTGACATGTTTACCTGCCAACGGGAGATGTGAGAACACAATACGAACAGTTCGTTCTGTGTTTTTTAGGATCAAAAAACACAGAACGAACTGTTCGTATTGTGTTCCTGCTGTTGAAAACGCGTTAATAAGTATTGAAAGTGCTTTGCCTAGGGCATAAGCCAAACTTTTACCTTTGTACCAGAAGAAATAAGAAAATGGCAGATTCAAGAACCAGACAGCGTACACGCACCAATACAGACGGAATAGTCCTTAACCACCTTCAGCCTCAGGCCCTTGAACTTGAGGAGGCTGTGATAGGTGCACTGATGATTGAGCAGGATGCGTTCCCAAAGGTAAGTGACATTCTTAAGAGCGAGTCATTCTATGACCACCGCCATCAGGTGATATATGAGGCAGTGGCAAACCTGTCGCTCAACCAACGTCCCATAGATATTCTGACGGTAACAGAACAGCTCAAAAGCAATGGCACCATCAATGAGGCCGGAGGACCGCTGTACGTGACGCAGCTGGCCGGAAAAGTAACGTCATCGGCCCACATTGAGTATCACGCACGTATAATTGCCCAGAAGGCTATGGCCCGTGAGCTGATAACCTTTACCAGTGAGATCCAGACCTTGGCTTTTGATGATACTACCGATATCTCCGAACTTCTGGGTGAGGCCGAGAACAAACTTTTCCAGATAGCACACCGTAACGTAAAGAAGGATTTTGCATCAATTGACGTGGTGTTGCAGGAGTCTGTAAACCGTATCCGTACGGCGGCTCAGAGGGCCGAGGGCATGAGCGGTCTGGCCAGCGGATTCCGCGATCTGGACAATATCACATCCGGTTGGCAAAAGTCTGACCTTATCATTCTGGCTGCCCGTCCGGCAATGGGTAAGACAGCTTTTGCGCTTTCAATGGCCAAGAATATTGCGGTGAACAATGAAAAGCCCGTGGCGCTGTTCTCACTTGAAATGAGTAACGTGCAGCTTGTAAACCGTCTTATTTCAAGCGTCTGTGAGATATCCGGAAGCAAACTCCGTGACGGTCGTCTGGCTCCGTATGAGTGGAGCATTCTGGACAGTAAGATAAACGCTCTGCAGAACGCACCTATCTACCTGGACGATACGCCGTCACTCTCCATTACCGAGTTCCGAACCAAGGCGATACGTCTTAAACAGGAGCATCAGGTGGAACTTATAATCATTGACTATCTGCAGCTTATGAATGCCAGCGGTATCAGGTTCGGTAACCGCCAGGAGGAGATAAGTACCATATCCCGTAACCTTAAGGGTATAGCCAAGGAACTTGATATTCCTATCATTGCCCTGTCCCAGTTGAACCGTGGCGTTGAGGGACGTGAAGGCTATGAAGGCAAACGTCCGCAGCTGAGTGACCTGCGTGAGTCAGGTGCTATTGAGCAGGATGCCGATATTGTATGTTTTATTCATCGTCCGGAGTACTATAAGATATATGAGGATAACAACCACAATGACCTGCATGGCGTGGCTGAAATAATAATTGCAAAACACCGTAACGGAGGTGTAGGTGATGTGCGTCTTTCATTCCGCAGTGATCTGGCTCTGTTTGACAATATCGGGGCTGCAGAGCCTCAGCAGGGCGGGCATAAGAGCAGTGTTAAACGCTCCAGAATGAATGATGAACCCCTGCCTCCCGAGGATCCTCTGGAATCAGGTTCTACCCTGGGTGACGTACCCTTCTAGTCACTTTTAATCCTGGCAAAATTGTTTAATATTTTCGGCGTCCAAGCGGGCGCCGAATTTATTTTGCTTTAAGGCTTATCTATCAATCCTTAATCGATTTTAACGATATATGCCCAATATCACAAACATTATATAAAAATATAAATTGTTTTATTAATAAGATTTGTAATTTTGCATCACTTTACAGGTTAAAGTGAGAATCCGCATTGTCCTTTTCAGAATTGCCTTCTTGCTGTTATATTTATCAATAGGACTTTCAATATCAGCAAAAGACTCTTTCGCGCCTGATACTATCAGCGTGAAGGTTTATTTTGTGCAGGGCAGTTCAAGACTCAATCCCGACTATCATAATAACCGTCAGGCCCTGGATGAGGTCATCGACGCATTCCACGGAATTGAAAACGATCCCAACATAGTCCTGAATGACATTGTAGTAATTCCGTCATCATCGGCCTCACCAGAGGGTAACTCCGTACTTAACCAGAACCTCTGTATGAACCGTGCCCGCAACACGGCACGCTATCTTTCTGATATTCTTAACGTATATGTTGACGCCCGTTCCGGCAATTATGAGATTGACTGGAAGATGCTTGAGGAGTCTCTTGATACGGCAAGCGTCTATTATCGTGACAAAGCGCTTGATATTATCCGCAACACCCCTGTCTGGGTCATAAGGAACGGGCGTATTACTGACAGCCGTAAGCGTCAGCTCATGAACCTGTACGGCGGAAAGGCTTGGGAGGATATGCTGCGTAACGTATTCTATGATATGCGTTACGCTACGGTGCGTATAACGTATAAGCACAGGATCACTCAGCCGGCGCCTCAGGGCATAAAAGCCGATACGGCTCAGGTGTGTTGCCAGGATATGCCTGATTCGCTTGTTCTGGCGGTTTCCCCCTGGTTTGAGAGGACACTGCCTCGCTTGGCTGTACGAAACAATATGCTGCTGGATGCGGTTGCCGTACCCAACATCGGCCTTGAGGTGGCCGTGAGCAAGCACCTGAGTCTTGAGGCCGATTGGATGTATGCGTGGTGGAATCCCAATGCCACTTTCTATTGGCGCGTATATGGAGGTGATGCCTGCCTGCGCTGGTATCCTTGGGCATCGCACCGTAACCGTCCGTTTACAGGACAGCACCTGGGCGTTTATGGAGGAATAGTTACATATGACTTTGAGATTGGCGAGCGCGGATATATGGGCGAGCGCTGGAGCTGGTTTACCGGCCTGGAATATGGTTGGTCAGTGCCTGTGACAAGGAGGCTGAACATAGACCTGGCTGTAGGCATAGGATATATGGGTGGTGAGTACAAGGCGTATGACTATGAGGAGGGCTACTACGTATGGAAATACACAGCACGCCGCAACTGGATGGGTCCCACCAAGGCCGATGTGTCACTGGTGTGGCTCCTGGGAGGAAAAAAGAAGTATAAACCTGCTTATTCCAACGGCAAAAGATGAAACAGGTTATAAGGTTCATATCATTGATTGCAGCAACGGTGCTCACGCTTTCATGTGAACACAAGGATCTTATCTATGATGTGGACTGGACGGTGGCATTGACCGTAAACTTTGACTGGACCAAGGCCCCTGAGGCCAATCCGGAGGGCATGAGTGTCTATTTCTTTGACCTTGATAACCCTGGCCAGCGCCCTGAGCGTTACGACATGATAGGCCGTAACGGCGGCCGAATCAAGATTGTTCCCGGCAACTACAATTGTGTGTGCATCAATAACGACGTTGAGAACATCCTGTTCCGTAATGACCGCTCATTTGAGGATTACTCCATTTACACCCGTAAAATAACCATGGAGTCCGGTATGAATATAAACAACCGTTTTTCCATTGAGACCCGTGGTGAGGAGCCGGCCGATGACAACTGTATCATGTCACCTGACTCATGCTGGACCGGAATACTGCGTAATGTCGAGGTGCGCAAGGGTGAGGTAGGGCGCAGCATAACCTTTGTGCCGGAGATAAGCGTGGTGACAATTGATGTAAGAATAAGCAATGCCTTAAATATCCAGTACTCCACGGAGTTTGGCGGCACCCTTGACAATATGGCCGGCGGTTTCAGAATGAGTGACTGCTCGGTAATACAGCAAAAGACGTCCTATTCATTCCCTCTCTACTCGGACGGCGTATCCAGACTGTCCACAACGTTCACGGTCTTTGGTTATGACGCGGCAGCCATGCTGAATCATACCCTCAAGGTCTATGCCAAGTTGCCCGACGGCAGGGAATGGACTCAGTCATTTGATGTGACAGACCAGATACTGAATGCACCTGACCAGAAGCATATAATCATAACCCTGTCAGGATTGGAGGTGCCCAAGCCTATTGTGAACGGCAGCGGTTTCCGTCCGCAGGTGGATGATTGGCTGACAAAGGAGATAGATGTAAGAATGTGATTTAATTAACAGATAAACAATTTATTAACTAACCTTCAAAAAACAAAAGTTATGAAGAAAAGAAGTTTCTTGTTGATCGCTGCAGCTTCAATGCTGGCAGTATCGTGTTCAAACGATGTTGTTGACGGAGAGTTGAACAGAGATGGCATCACAATTCGTGTAACAACACCCAGGATGACCAAGGGCGTTCCTGTGGACGCTTCAAATCTTGGTCAGTTCAGTCTTTATGCCAGCCACTGTGATACGGCTGTCATTCCTCAGTGTAACGCAAACGTTGACAAAGAAGGCTTGACCTCAGGCTACGGTTATCACTATTGGCCTCAGGACAATGGCGTTACTCCCGTTAAGTTCTATGCATGGGGTCCTACAGACAGCAAGAACAGCGGCCAGATTAACGCAGTTGACAATGTTACGTTCAATGTCACACCTTCTGACAACGTTGACAGTCAGGTGGATTTTGTATTTGCCCATACACAGAAGAATCTTATCACCGGAAAGAACGGCGTTAACCTTTACTTCCGTCATGCAATGTCACAGATTGTGGTCAAGGTCCGTAACTCACAGTCCAACTACAAGTTCAATGTAAACGGATGGAAGATGGTTTATCTTGACAAGGACGGCAAGTTTACCTACGCCGGCAGTTCTACCGATGAGAACCAGCCACTGAGCAATACCTATTGGTCAGAGAATACAACTGCCAGTGTAACCAATTCCTACTCAAAGAGTCTTGCTTCAACAAAGCTCATCACTGTAAGCGATACCGTTGTGCTTGAAGGCAACATGATTCTTGTTCCGCAGAATGTAGCCAAGGCAACCGGATATACATCGGCTACTCCGGGAGCTCCTTTCAACGGCGCATACCTGGCTATCCTTATGAACGTTGTGGAGGCATCAACCGGTAACGAACTCAAGGCTGAGCAGTGGTGCTGCTGGCCCGTTGAGTTTGCATGGAATCCCGGTTACAAGTACATCTACTCAGTTGACCTGGGCGGCGGCGGTTACAAGGAGCACAGCGAGGGCGGCACAGATCCCCAGCCTGTAATCGATATGATAAGCATCATTCCTATCGTAGCAGACTGGATTGAGTCTCCTATTGACGTGACTATGTGATGACAATCTATTCCCGTTAAGTGACAACAGACTATTAAGAACTGAAAACCAAAGTTTATGAAAAGAATTAACTTGCTGTTCTTAACCTCTCTGCTGATGGCTGCATCCTGCTCCCAAGACCGGTTGGTGGGTCTTGGGCAGGATACGCCCATTCAGTTCCGTGCGGTTATGGACCGTCAGACCAAAGCTACCGCCTTATCCACAGGTATGACAGATTTCAATGTCACTGCATGGAAGGGTGGTGATGACCATGCTTCAGTACAGCCTCATATTGACCAGGCTGATTATGAGCGTGGAACAGATGGCACGTATGTATCGGCCAACAAGTATTTCTGGCCTCATACCGGAAGTCTTGAGTTCTATGCTTATGCTCCCAAGGCTACGGCTGCAAACGGTCTGGTCCGTAACAGTGAGTTGTCATACACGGTTACCCCTCTTGACAACACCGACAACCAGATTGACCTGGTCTTTGCCAAGAACTCGGGTACCAAGGATCAGAATGCGGCAGGTGTGACGCTCAATTTCCGTCACACCATGTCACAGGTCAGGATCAAAGTAAAGAACACCAACCCAAGTCTTGTGTTCAATGTTACGGACTGGATGATAGCAGGTGTTGACGGCAGTGCCACATTTGTTTTTGATGATGCTGTGGCCAACACCAACACTCATGCCGCCAATTCCATGTACACATTGGACCGTACCATGTGGACTGATAATGACAGCCGCGACAAGAGTTATAGCAAGGACTTTACAGCTGCAACCGTGACCAGTGCCAACTCGACATGGGGGCAGCTGCCCGGATCGGCCATACTGATTCCGCAGGAGCGTGCCGCTGCTACTGCCTATGAGGGCACCAATGCTCCGCAGAATCCTCTTAACGGTGCATATATTGCAATCCGATATGAGGCTCATGACGCATCGGACGCTGAGGAGATGGCTCCCGCAGGAACATGGGGCTGCTGGCCTGTCAAATTTGACTGGCAGCCCGGTTTCAGCTACAACTACACCATAGACCTGTCGGAGTTTGGTTACAAACCCGCGGGTACGGATGAGCCGGAGCCTGTAATGAACCAGGCTACCGTCAGGTTTGTTGATGTGGAGGTTGACCACTGGCAGCCGGAAAACGGTAATGAGATTGACCTGTCCATACTATACGGTCAGAGTGAACCGTATCTGCGCTTTCATACCGTAGGCGGCACCAATACGCTTTACCTGGTCCAGGAGACATCGCAATCCGGTGATGTACTGACTCATCTGGAGTATTCTCTCGATGAGGGTACCACATGGACCGGAATGCTGTTCCGCGGCGGTAACAGCGTGGACGGTTATGAGAACGGCATTGAGTTTGGCGCTCTGGGTACCGGATCGGCTGATCTCCTTGTCCGCGGCAAGGGATTCTTCAATTATATAGCCGGCAGCTCTGTCTATGAGTACAAGCATTTTGTGTTCAGTGATGACGCTCAGTTGGTTTCCTGCTCCGGAAGGGTGGGAGGACTGTATGATTATGACAATCCCAATGCCAATCTGATTAAGGAGGGCCAGTATGAAAGACTCTTTGAAAACTGCAAGTGTCTGCTTACGGCGCCGGAACTGTCGGCTATGGTTCTTACTCCCTATTGTTACAAGGGTATGTTCAAGGGATGCGTCAACCTTAAGGCTGCACCTCTGTTGCCCGCCACATCGTTGAGTGGAAGTGACATGTGTTATGCCGAGATGTTTTCCGGCTGTACGCAGTTGACTTCTTTACCGGCATCGTTGCCTGCTACCAAGCTGGCCAAGAGCTGTTACTATCTGATGTTCACTGAATGTTCTGCTCTGACAGTGGCTCCGGAGCTGCCTGCTACGTCACTGAGTCCGGACTGCTACAGTCATATGTTCAGCAGTTGCACTGGTCTGGCTACAGCTCCCGAACTGCCGGCCACAGTGATGGCTTCCAATTGTTACGATTGCATGTTTGCATGGTGCTCAAATCTTACCGCTGCTCCGGTGCTCCCGGCTACCACCCTGGAGACAGGATGCTATAGTGAGATGTTCTACGAGTGCCATTCGCTTAATTATGTCAAAGCACTGTTTACAGAGAATGCAGCATTGGGATGTGGCTCATATTGGCTTTACAATGTATCGGCTACAGGAAAATTCATAAAGAATCAGGCTGCCCAGTGGAATGAGGATGATATAATCCCTGCCGGCTGGGAGATTGAGTCTGTAGCTGAGTGACAGAATCTGATACTATTGACAGACAAACTTAATTGACACTAAAATGATTATGAGAAAGAGTGTAATAATGACAGTGATGATAGGAACGCTTATGGTAGTATCCTGCTCGGAGGACCGTATTGTGGGCATCCAGCAGGAGTCTGCAATAGAGTTCCGTACGTTGATGGACCGTCAGACCAAAGCCGTTGCCTATACGGCAGGCAACCTGACATCGTTCAACGTTACGGCTAAGCTTTCTGATTCATACTATATGAGTGAAGTAGATTACCTGCAGGGTGAAGGTGGCATCTACTCATCGGTAAACAAGTATTTCTGGCCGGCAAGCGGGACGCTTGACTTCTATGCCTATGCTCCCAAACAGTCGGCAACGAACGGTGTGGAGCGCATAGACGAGCACACTTACAAGGTCACTCCGTTGACAGACACCGGTAGTCAGATAGACTTTCTGTTTGCCAAGAACAGTGGTAGCAAGGCTTCAAACTCATCAAGCGGCGTTACACTCAATTTCCGTCATGTTATGTCACAGATACGCGTAAGTGTCAAGAATACGGAACAGACACTGCGTTTTGTTGTCACGGGCTGGAAGGTGGCCTCGGTAAAAGGCCAGGCTACCTTCAGCTTTGACAGCAGCCTTAATACCAATGGCGAGAATCTGGCTACACTAAACCGTAACCTGTGGGGTGAATACGGAAGCGGTGTGACCAGCTATACAACACAGCATGATGAAAAGACAGTTACCGGCACCAACACTTCCTGGGGTGAGTTGGCCGGATCATCAATACTCATCCCCCAGACTACAACAGGTGCCAACGCTTATGATGCGGGCGGCACTCCCAACGGCTCATATGTAGCTGTTGAATTGCAGGCATTCAATGTATCCAACAATGAGCCTGTATTTACCAAACAGTGGTGCTGCTGGCCTGTCAGTTTTGACTGGCAGCCGGGCTACCGCTACACTTACAACATTGACCTGGCCCAGTGCGGTTACAAGGAGAACGGTACAGGTCAATTGGATCCCGTGCTTGAAAATGTTGAAGTAAAATTCATAGATGTTACCGTCGATGCATGGCAGCCTGATGGCGGCTCAAATATTGATGTCACCACTGATAACAGCTCATCGGGTAACACAACTCCCACAAACAGATATGACGGGCCGTGCCTGCGCTTCCACACAGAAAACGGCAGCCAGACTCTGTATATGACAAAAACGGCCGGAACAGCCACCGTGACCAATCTGGAGTACTCTGTTGATGAAGGTGAGACTTGGAATGAACTCCTGCTGCAGAGTGGTGATAACAACGGCGTGACTTTTGGTGTTACAGGAACAAAGAACAGGGATGTCCTGGTGCGCGGAAACCAGGGATTCAGCAATAATATGGCTGTAAAGGACCAATACGAGATAAGGAAATTCAGTTTCAAGGATTCAAACCAGCCTGTTGAATGCACTGGCATGATAGGCTATCTTACTGATTATAATAACCCCACGGCTGCTCTGACTGAGAACGGACAGTATGCCGGGCTGTTCTATGACTGTTCATGCCTGACTACGATTCCGTCATTGCCATCAACAGTACTGACCAAGAACTGTTACAGGGAGCTTTTCCATGGATGCACCGGAATTACTCAAGCACCAGTTCTTCCTGCTGAGACACTGCAGGATTATTGTTATGCTTCAATGTTCAGTGGTTGCTCAAACCTGGCTTCGGCGCCCGCTCTGCCATCGGCAGTTATGGCCCGCCACTGTTATGATTCAATGTTCAGCGGGTGCAAAAGCATTACTGACGCTCCGGCGTTACCGGCTCTTGAACTGGCAGATTCATGCTATAAGAGTATGTTCATGGACTGCTCAAAACTGTCATCGGCTCCGGCTCTGCCGGCAACATCTATGGCAATAGGTTGTTACATTCTCATGCTTAGCAATTGCGAATCATTGACTGTGCCTCCCGTTCTTGCCTCTACCCAGCTGGCCGATTACTGCTACTCAGGTATGTTCTATGGGAGCGGTATTACATCGGCCCCGGCACTGCCAGCCACTGCATTGAAAACGGGTTGCTACGAATCAATGTTCAGAGAATGTACCAGTCTTACTGCCGGCCCGCAACTGCCTGCCATGGAGATGGCAAAGGATTGCTACAAGTATATGTTTGCCAATTGTGACTTTGTTACATCGCCCGATCTGCCTGCCACTACATTGGCTGAGGGTTGCTACTATTCCATGTACTGGGCATGTCTTAAGCTCAAGAACGTACCGGACCTTCCGGCTCTGGAGCTGCCTACTGACTGCTATTCCATGATGTTCTCACGTGCCTGTGCATTAGTTGACGCTCCGGCCATAAAGGCAACCACTATCGGTCCTCAGAGTTGTTACATGATGTTTGCCGATTGTCCTAAACTGGTAAATGCTCCTGCGTTGTCATCGACTGAGCTCAACAACTACTGCTATGCATACATGTTCCAGAATGATTCCTGTCTTGTTGATGCGCCTTCTTTACCGGCCACAAATCTGAAAGCGGGATGCTATATGGGTATGTTCAGGGGTTGCGCAAATCTTGTAAGCGCCCCGGAACTGAATGCCAAGCAACTGCAGTACAAATGCTATGAGGAGATGTTCAAGGGTTGCTCATCGCTGTCGTATCTCAAGGCAACGTTCTATGAGTATCTGTTCTCATTCGGAAACCCCGATTATCCCAGATATATGTCCGGATGGCTTGACGGCGTAGCCGCATCCGGAACACTTGTAAAGTATGCCCAGGAGCAGTGTACCAATGATATTATTGGAGCTCCTGCCGGCTGGATATTGGTTGACGATAATAATAACTAAACAATATATTGAATATGAAAAAGATTGCACTTTTAACAGTGATGACCGGAGCGCTGATGATGTCGGCCTGCTCCGGTGATGAGATTGTAGGTCTGCAGCAAGACAGTCCTATCAGTTTCCGTACGGTGCTTAGCCGCCAGACCCGTGCCACGAGTTCAACGGCTACTACTCTTAACACCTTCAATGTGACTGCCTGGAAGGATGGCGATGACCGCAGTCAGGATGTAGCTTTCATTGATCAGGTTGACTATGAAAAAGGACAGGACGGTAATTACACATCTGTTACCAAATACTACTGGCCTAAAGGCTCTACACTGGAGTTCTACGCTTATGCTCCCAAAGCCTCAAACGTTAACGGCATTGTGCGTAACAGCGAGTTGTCATACACTGTCGCTCCGCTTGCCAATACTGATAATCAGATTGACCTGTTGTTTGCCAAGAACAGCGGAAACAAAACAGCCAATGCTCTGAGTGGTGTAATGCTGAATTTCCGTCATGCAATGTCGCAGATCCAGATCAAGGTAAAGAACACGGAGCCCAGTCTTAAGTTCAACATTACCGGCTGGAAGATTGCAGGAGTTGACGGCAGTGCCACCTTTGCGTTTGATGATAACATAGAGAATACTTCTCTTGCGGCTTCCGGCTCACAAAATACCTTGAGCCGCAGCATGTGGAGCGGTAATGACACCTACACGGCCAACTTCAGCAAGGTGGTAACCAAGACACTGAACGGTGCCAGTGTAGCTGTGGCATTGGACGGCTCTGCCATACTGATTCCGCAGGCTGCTCCCAAGGCAACAGGTTACAGTGGGACTGATCCCACAAGCAATCCTCTTACAGGTGCTTACATAGCCATTGAGTATGGCGCAGTCAATGCCGCAACAGGTGATGAAATAGTAAGTGCCGGTACCATGGGTTGCTGGCCGGTTGCTTTTGACTGGTTCCCCGGCTATCGTTACTGCTACACGGTAGATATGGCTGAGTTCGGTTACAAGGAAAACGGAAAAGATGATCCCGAACCTGTCATGGATGGTGCCGAGATCAAGTTTGTTGATATATCGGTTGATACTTGGCTTCCTCAGAATGATAATGATGCCAATGTCGATGTGACAATGCAATGATGCAAATAATAACAAATAAACAATATATGAAAAGATTTTCATTTGTGATGATTGCGGCATTGACAATGCTGGCATCATGTTCCAAGGATGAGATTGTTGGTCATCAGGATGACCTTCCCATCCAGTTCCGCACGGTGATAGAAAAGCAGACCCGTGCCACCAGTTACACCACCAGTACACTCACTTCATTCGCCGCTACGGCATATGTCGGTTCTGCCGGTTCATATGCCATGGAGAATGTGGAATTCAGCAACGGAGGCTCATCCACGACCTATAGGGTGGTGGGTAATACCAAATACTACTGGCCCAAGAATGTGGATGTAAACTTTTACGCTTATGCTCCCAAGGCAAGTGCGACCAACGGAATCAGTTATACCAATGAGTCTGAAATAGAGGTTACTCCTTTAACTGACACAGACAGTCAGGTTGACCTGATATATGCCGCAAATGTGGGTAATAAGGCACAGGATGCCATGAACGGTGTTACTCTTAATTTCCGTCATGCAATGTCCAAGATACTGATAAGGGTTAAGAACAGCAGTTCTGATATTAAGTTTGATGTAACGGGATGGAAGATAGCCGGAGTGGATGGTTCGGCCTTGTTTGAGTATGACAAGACACTTGATACCAACACTCCTGCTTCCGGTTCCCAAAACACCTTTGACCGAACTCTGTGGAGCGGTAATGATGATAGTTTTACCGCTAGCTACAGCAAGACAATTAATGAAAAGAATGTTACAGGTGTTAATACGACCTGGGGCATACTTGGAGGATCTGCTATCCTGATTCCCCAGTATGCACGCAAGGCTCATCAATACTCAGGCTCTGATCCGGCAAACAATCCTCTTGACGGCGCCTACATTGCAATCCAGTACAAGGCTGTTGACGGTAGCAATACAGTAATTGCTCCTGCTGGAACATGGGGCTGCTGGCCGGTACGTTTTGACTGGCAGCCTGGTTTCCGCTACATATATACTATAGATTTGGCTGAGATGGGATACAGTGAGACCGGAAAGGAGCAGCTTGAGCCTGTTATAGATAACCTTGAAATAGCACTCAAGTTTGTTGATGTTACCGTTGACGCATGGCAGCCTGAAGATGATGACGATGCCAATAGTGACATCTCAATGACAGGTGGCGGATCGGGCAAATCTTTCCTGCGTTTCCATACAGAGGGCGGAACTCAGACTTTCTATGTGGGCGCTGTAATGGGTGGAGAAACAGTAACCAACCTGGAGTACTCACTTGATGAGGGCGCTACATGGTCAGAGGTGTTGTTTGCAGTCGAAAACAATAACATTATTGAGAACGGCATAGAGTTTGGAGACATTAACTCCAATAATGTGGATCTGCTTTTGCGCGGCATGGGATTCTATAATGATATAACGGATATGAATGATCCCAAGATGAAGCAATTTGGCTTTGCCAGTGAGACTCAGTTGGTTGACTGTACAGGCAACATAGGAGTCCTGACAAATTACAATAATCCGCCCACAGTTTTGACAATACCTGGACAGTATTACGGATTATTTGCAGAGTGTAATTGCTTGCGTGCCGCACCTGAGTTACCTGCCACAACACTGACATATGGCTGTTATGCGGCGATGTTTAGTGAATGCACGAATCTTATTTCTGCCCCCGAACTACCTGCTGAATCACTCCCAGATATGTGTTATGCAATGATGTTTAACGAATGCTCATCATTGAATTACGTCAAGGCATTGTTTGTTGATTATACGGGTACTCCTTTTGTGCAATGGCTGAATGACGTTTCATCAACAGGAACGTTTAAAAAGAATCCCAATGCCACATGGACAAATAATGAGGTGGGTATTCCTGATGGTTGGACTGTAGAGTAATACCACCTGTTTCATTTGAAAGAATGAGAATATGAAAAAAGGTTATTTACTGATTCCGGTGATGGGGATGCTAATGGCGGCATCCTGCGCGGGTGATCAGATTGTTGAACTCCAGCCTGATTCATCATCCATACAGTTCCGTATGGCGGTGGAGCATAGGACCAAGGCCGTGAGTTATGATAACAACAATCTGGCATCGTTCAATGTCACCGCATGGAGGGAGGATGCTGACCGTACGTCGGCCCAGCCCCGTATCAGTCAGGCCGATTTTGACCGTTGCAGCGATGACAGTTACTGCTCGGCCAGCAAATACTACTGGCCGCAGAACGGCAGTCTGATATTCTACGCCTATGCCCCCAAGGCTGCGTCGGGTAACGGGCTGGTCCGTAACAGTGAGCTGTCATATACCGTGACTCCGCTTTTGGATGCAGGTAATCAGATTGATCTGGTATTTGCCAAGAACAGCGGCAGCAAGGATCAGAACGGTCAGACCGGCGTGACACTGAATTTCCGTCATACAATGACGCAGATACAGGTCAAGGTCAAGAACAGCAGTGCAGATATACTGTTCAAGGTAACCGGCTGGAAGATAGCCGGTGTTGACGGTAACGCCACGTTTGTGTTTGATGATGCTCTGTCAAGCACCAACGCGGTTGCCCATAATTCGGAGAACACCGTTGAACGCAGTATGTGGAGTGGAAATGATGACAGTTTTGATTCCAGTTACATCCACACGTTTGGTCAGGTGGACGTAACCGGCGCCAACTCCACATGGGGCGTTCTGGACGGATCGGCCATACTTATACCTCAGGTAGCACAGGAGGCTACTGCGTATAGCGGCAGCACTCCCGGTGAGAACCCTCTTAACGGAGCCTACATTGCCATCTGCTATCAGGCATCTGACGCCGACGGCAACTTGGTTGCAGCCGTAGGCACCTGGGGCTGCTGGCCTGTACGTTTTGACTGGAAACCGGGTTTCCGCTACAACTACACCATTGATCTGGCCGAGCTGGGTTACAAAGAGAAGGGCACTGATGTTCTGGAGCCCATTCTTGAGGATATGGACATCGCTATGAAGTTCGTTGACGTAACCATTGATGCATGGCAGCCCGTTGATGATGAGAGTGCCAATACAGATATATCAATCAATTGAATAATAAAAAACAGAATACAGTTATGAAAAGAATAACAAAACTGATGGTTTTTGCAGGAGCTATGCTTGCAGCCTCATGCTCAGAGAATGAGATAATGGAGGTTAAGCAGAACGATCAGATATTTTTCCGCACGGAGATAGCACGTCAGACCCGTGCCACAAGTACAACGGTCAATACCCTTGGAGCGTTCAATATAACCGCATGGAAGGATGATCCGGATCCTTCAAACGACGCCCCCATTATCCAGAATGCGGAGTTTACGCGTGGTACTTCCGATGTTTACAAGGCATCGGGAAACACTCAGTATTACTGGCCCAAAGGCGTTGATGTCAAGTTCTATGCCTATGCTCCTAAGGCTGCAGCCGGCAATGGACTGACTTATTCAAGCGCCAAGAGAATAGATGTGGAACCTCTTGCTGACACTGACAGCCAGGTGGACCTTCTCTATGCCGCAAATACAGGTAATAAGGTTCAGAATGCCATAAACGGTGTGACTCTGAACTTCCGTCACACAATGTCACAGATACAGGTTAGGGTAAAGAACAGCCTTTCGGACGTCAATTTCAAAGTGACCGGCTGGAAGATAGCCGGTGTTGACGGCTCTGCATACTTTGAGTTTGATGATGCCTCAACCACCAATGATGCGGCATCCGGATCACAGAATACTCTTAGCGGCATCATGTGGCATGATAACAATGACAACTTTACTGCCAGCTACACCAAAACCATAACCACAAGGAATGTGACTGGCGTAAACAGCAGCTGGGGAATGCTCACGGGTTCTGCCATACTGATACCGCAAGGCGCAGCCAAGGCAACAGCCTACAGCGGATCAGATCCTGTCAGCAATCCGCTTAACGGTGCATACATAGCCATTCAATATCAGGCTCTTGACGGTGAAGACAATGAGCTGGCTCCTGCCGGGACATGGGGTTGCTGGCCTGTACGTTTTGACTGGCTGCCCGGTTTCCGTTATATCTACACAATTGACCTTGCCGAGTATGGCTACAAGGAGAAAGGCAAGGATGAACTGGAACCCATTTCAGAGGATTTGAATGTTGAGTTCAAGTTTGTTGATGTGGAGATTGATGAATGGCAGCCTACTGATGATGATGCGGCTAATAAGGATGTAACTATGGCTGAGAAATACCCTCCATACCTGCTTTTCCACGCAGTAGGTGGACAACAGAAATTGGGTGTTACTAAAGATTCTGGAAATGATACGGAAACTCATCTTGAGTATTCGTACGATGCTGTTAATTGGGATAATGTGGAATTTAATGATATGATTCCTTTTGGTGGTGACGGAGTTGAAAACAAGGATCTGTATCTGCGAGGAATGGGATTCTATAATGAGGTGATAGATGACTCCCATCAGAATGTAAAACGTTTTTATTTTCAATCTAATGATATCCCTGTGGAGTGCACAGGCAGTATCGGTGCACTTACGGATTATGAATATCCGTCAGCACCCTTGACCAAGCCAGGTCAGTATGCTAAGATGTTCATGGGATGCCGGTGCCTGAAAAAAGCTCCTGAAATGCCGTCAGAGGTGTTAACCATGGGATGCTATGCCGGAACATACTATGGGTGCTGGGGGTTGACAGTTCCTCCTGCATTGCCGGCTACAGAACTGGAGGATCAGTGCTATATTATGATGTTTGCTGATTGCCGCAATATGACGACTGCGCCTGCATTGCCGGCTACGGTGCTCGCTGATCGTTGCTATTATCAGATGTTTGTGGCTTGTACAAAACTGATTAATGCCCCTGCGTTACCTGCTACCACTTTGGTAAACAACTGTTATGAAGAAATGTTCTACAAGTGCACCAATCTTACCAAGGCGCCCGAGATTTCCGCCACTACGCTGGCTGACAGCTGTTGCTACAGAATGTTCTATGAGTGCAGTAATCTTTCAGTCGCCCCTACACTTCCTGCCATGACAATGGCTAAAAGTTGTTATAGCGGAATGTTCATGAGTTGTTCCAAGTTGAAGAATGCTCCTGAGCTGCCGGCTACAACTTTGGCGGACAGCTGTTATTATTGGATGTTCTATCAGTGCTATGATTTGGTTAATCCTCCTGTTCTCCCGGCTACAAAAATGGCAACAAGTTGTTATGATGGTATGTTCATTAAATGTACAAGTCTGACTACGGCTCCGGAACTCCCCAGTACGGATTTGGCAGACTATTGCTATGGCGGCATGTTTAGAGAATGCAGCAGTTTGACACAGGCTCCTGTACTTCCTGCAACAGTATTGGCTGAGGGATGCTACGGGGGTATGTTCTATCAGTGTTCATCATTAAGCTATGTAAAGGCACTGTTTATTGATGACAATAATAGTTGTAATGGATGGCTTATGGAAACTGCATCCAATGGAACAATTGTCAGGAATCCGTCTGCTACTTGGAATACAACAGACTATGATATAGTTCCTAGCAGTTGGACCGTAATTACAGAATGATTCAAAAAAAAGTGATCCCCGTTGTTTAATAACTAAGGATACATAGTCTTGATTAAGAGAAGTTCCATACTGGCAGTTGTGGCGGCGCTGATGGCGGTGTCATGCTCTGAGGACCATATTCTGGACCGGCCGCATGATGCTCCCATAGCGTTCCGCACTGTCATGGATATGCCCACCAAGGCCACCCTATATACTGCAGCAAACCTGACGTCGTTCAATGTGACGGCGCTCAGGGGTGCGGCTGTATATATGGACCAGACTGATTTCTACACCACTGATTATGCGGTGTGGTCATCGGCCCGGAAATACTACTGGCCTTTGAGCGGTAATCTGGACTTCTATGCGTATGCTCCCAAGGCTGAGTCCGGCAATGGTATCACTTTCAATGATTACAAGACTCTTACAGTTGCTCCCTTGGCCGATACCGATGCCCAGACGGATCTGCTCTTTGCATACTCTACGGGCAGCCGTGATGCTGACGGTGATGTGGGCAAGATGCTTAACTTCCGTCACACCATGTCAAAGGTTCAGGTCAAGGTATCCAACTCAAATCCCAATCTCAGGATAACGGTAAACGGCTGGCGCCTGGCCGGTCTGGACGGTGAGGCTACATTTACCTACAGCGGTGGTTCTACCGATGGCGCCGGCACGTTGGACCGTGCCCTGTGGAGTGGTAATACCGATGCCGCAACCAATGGCGTTGCCTACACCAAACTCCTTGACAACGCAGCGTTGCTTGAAGGAGCGACTGTAGGTTCACAGTCAAGAGTTCTGGAAGGATCGGCTATTGTTATCCCGCAGGAGACAAGCCAAGGCATGTCATATGCCGGTGCCGTGGCGGGATCACCCTTGAAGGGCTCATATATTGCTGTAAACATGAGTATTGAAAACTTGGCGGACGGCTCGCCCTATGTTGAGGATACATGGTGCTGCTGGCCTGTAAGCTTTGACCTGCAGCCCGGATTCCGCTATGTTTACAGCATTGACCTGGCCCAGGGCGGTTATTATGAAACTGCTCCTGCGGCAAATGCCGATGCGGCGCCCGTACTTAAGGATCTGATTATTACCTTTGCATCGGTAAGCGTTGACTCATGGGCTACTGCCCCTTAAACAGATATAATGAAAGGTATAGTAAATATAATGATGTTTACGGCTGCAGCGCTGACTGCCGTCGCTGTGCAGTCATGCTCCCGTGACAGTGTGGCGGATGATGCCCGTGTGCCCATTGTGTTCAGCCGCAGCATAGTTGAAACCAAGGGCGCGGCACCCCTTACCACCGGTGGAATGACCAGTTTTGGCCTCTATGCCGCCTATACGGCACAGGGCCAGTTTGATGCCGATGCAGCCACGTTCAACAATATAGTTAACGGAAAGTTCATTGAATCCCAGGGAAAGTGGATGGGGCAGACCGACTATTACTGGCCAGTGAGCGGATCACTCACATTTGTGGCATATGCTCCGTATTCGGCACAGGGTGGGGGAATAGCAGGGTTGACAGTCCCGGAGGCGCAGGCCGGCACGGGATTCCCGGTCTTTACTTACACTCCGCCCACCGGTGGGGCAGAACTCTCTGCCATGCCGGATTTGTGCCTATCCACGCCTCTCATTGACCGCTCAAAACCCCTGAACGGCGATGTTGAGACCCCGCTTGAGTTCCATCACGTCCTTACCGGCGTAAGCTTTTACGGCCGTTACACTGTGAACTATACCAATGACACATTTGATCAGGATTACGCAGTTAAACTTCATTCAATCAGTCTGAGCGGACTTATAGGTACCAAGTGGGTTAAAGCCTCCGCTACGGCTCCTTATTTTGAATGGCAGCCCGATGGCTCGCTGCCACAGTCTGCTACATACACGTTAAGACGTGAGGATGGTCAGGTGGCATCGGATGCTATCGATAACGTTTCAAGTCAACTGTTTAATCCCGGAAACGGTCATCTGTTCCTGCTTCCGCAGACTTCCTCCAACGCAAAACTGACCATATCATATGGAGTGTATCTCAAGTCAACAGATGTGTTGCTTGCTACGTTCTCAACTAGTGCAATTGCGCTTCCTGCAATCGGATGGGAATCCGGTGACCAACTGGATTACCAGTTGGGAGCAGTCCTCAATCTGAACACAAATCAGTTTGAGACAACATTAACTTGCGCCACCACCGCCCCCGTTTTCTACAACTGGCTACAATCTGGCAGATAACATATTATCAGGCCTCCGGAACTGCTTAGAATTTGAGCCATTCTTTCTGCAAATTGCAGACTTTTTACTACCTTTGCGGGTCGAATTCGTAAAAGGTGAATTATGAACGTTTCATATAAGTGGCTTAAGGAGTACGTTGACTTTGATCTTACCCCCGATGAAGTGGCTGCAGCCCTTACATCGGTAGGTCTTGAGGTTGACGGAGTAGAGGAGGTCCAGTCTGTTAAAGGTGGCCTTAAGGATATCGTGGTAGGTGAGGTTCTTACCTGCGTGGAGCATCCCAATTCAGACCATCTGCACGTTACTACAGTAAATCAGGGCAGCGGAGATCCCGTGCAGATTGTTTGCGGCGCACCCAACGTGGCAGCCGGCCAGAAGGTTGTAGTGGCTACCATCGGCGCCAAGATTTATGAGGGTGACGAGTGCTTTACCATCAAGCCTTCCAAACTGCGCGGCGTAGAGTCATTCGGAATGCTCTGCTCTGAGAAGGAGTTGGGCTTGGGTAATGACCACTCCGGCATTATGGTTCTTCCCTCCGATGCCGTTCCCGGCACTCCCGCTGCTGAATACTTCCACCTGGAGTCAGATTATGTGATTGAGGTTGATATCACTCCCAACCACTCCGATGCATGCTCACACTGGGGCGTAGCACGTGACTTCTATGCATGGCTGCTCCAGAACGGTTACAAGACCACTCTGCACCGTCCCGATGTTGACGGCTTCAAGGTGGATAATCAGGATCTCATGATTGACATTGACGTTCAGAACACCGAGGCCTGCCCGCGTTATGCAGGCGTAAGCATCAAGGGCGTTACCGTTAAGGAGAGTCCCGACTGGCTCAAGAATAAGCTTACTGCCATCGGCCTGCATCCCATCAACAATATTGTAGATATAACAAATTTCATACTGTTTGCATACGGACAGCCTCTGCACAGCTTTGACGCTGATAAGATAAAGGGCGGCAAGGTGGTTGTAAAGACCATGCCGGAAGGTACTCCGTTTGTAACCCTGGACGGCATTGAGCGCAAGCTTTCAGAGCGTGACCTGATGATCTGCAACACAGAGGAGCCCATGTGTATGGGTGGCGTATTTGGAGGATTGGATTCAGGTATATCGGACTCAACCAAGAACGTGTTCCTGGAGAGCGCATATTTCCATCCCACCTGGATCCGCAAGAGCGCACGCCGTCATCAGCTCAGCACTGATGCATCTTTCCGCTTTGAGCGCGGCATTGATCCCAACGGCACTCTGTATGCACTCAAGCAGGCCGCCATACTGGTTAAGGAACTGGCCGGCGGTACCATTTCAATGGATATTAAGGATGTTTATCCTAACAAGATAGAGAACTTCAAGATTGACTTTGAGTTTGACTACGCTGACCGTCTTATCGGCAAGCAGCTTGACCGCAAGGTTATGAAGAGCATTGTCGAGAACCTGGGCATTACAGTCGAGTCATTCTCTGAGACTGGCATGAAGCTCTCAGTTCCTCCTTTCCGCGTAGATGTCCAGCATCCTTGCGATGTAGTGGAGGAGATTCTCCGTATCTACGGTTACAACAACATAGACTTTGACAAGTCTGTCAAGTCAAGCCTGACCGTTCAGGGTGAGGTGGACCGCTCACACAAGCTGCAGGATCTGGTATCTGAGCAGCTGGTTGGTTGCGGTTTCAATGAGATCCTGAACAACTCGCTCACCCGCGCCGCCTACTATGACGGTCTGGAGTGCTGCCCGCCCGAGAAACTGGTTCACGTAATCAATCCGCTAAGTGCTGATCTGAACGTGCTGCGTGAGAACCTGGTATTCGGCGGACTGGAGAGCCTGTCACACAATATACGCCGTCAGAGCTCAGACCTCAGGTTCTTTGAGTTCGGCAAGTGCTACTATTTTGACGGTGTAAAGCGTGAGGCACTCAAGGAACCGGGTAAGGACGGTGAGATGCAGAACCCGTTGCGTGCATACTCTGAGGATTATCACCTGGGTCTGTGGATTACCGGTCAGCGTGTATCGGGCTCATGGGCTCATGCTGATGAGAAGAGCTCCGTATATGAGCTTAAGGCATACGTAGAGAACGTGTTCAAGCGTATAGGCCTGGCACAGAACGCCATTCAGATTGAGGAGTTTGACAACGCCATATACAGCTGCGGCCTGCGTTACAAGCTGCGTTCAGGCAAGACAGTTGCTGAGCTTGGTCTTGTAAGCCGCGCTCTGCTTAAGGCTACTGATGTTGAGCAGCCTGTCTATTATGCCGATATCAACTGGGATGAACTGCTCAAGGCTACCCGCAAGGTTAAGACAAGCTTCACTGAGCTGCCCAAGTATCCCGCAGTTCGCCGTGACCTGGCTCTGCTGGTTGACAAGAGCGTCAAGTTCAGTGATATCGAGAAACTGGCTTATCAGACCGAGAACAAGATCCTTAAGGAGGTCAGCCTGTTTGATGTTTATGAGGGTAAGAACCTTGAGGCCGGCAAAAAGAGCTACGCCGTAAGCTTCATGCTGCAGGATGAAACCCAGACCCTTAACGATGTACGCATAGACAAGGTCATGAACAACATTATTGCCGCTATGCAGAACAAACTGGGTGCACAACTTAGATAATAACTAAAAATACAATACAATGGGAAGAGCATTTGAATTCAGAAAGGCCCGTAAGCTCAAACGCTGGGGCAACATGGCCAAGACATTTACCCGCATCGGCAAGCAGATTGCAATTGCCGTAAAGGCTGGTGGTCCTGATCCGGACAACAACTCGACACTGCGTGCCATCATAGCTACCGCTAAGCATGAGAACATGCCTAAGGATAACATTGAGCGCGCTATCAAGAACGCAATGGGTAAGGATCAGAAGGACTACAAGGAGATGAACTATGAGGGTTACGGTCCTCATGGAATTGCCATCTACGTTGAGACCCTGACCGATAACACCACACGTACCGTTGCCAACGTACGTTCAGTGTTCACCAAGTTTGGCGGCACACTGGGTACCAGCGGCAGCCTGGACTTTATGTTCAGTCACAAGTGCCAGTTCACTGTTGCTCTTAAGGACGGTGTTGATATGGATGACCTTATCCTTGAGTTGATTGACCTTGGTATTGAGGAGGAGTATGATATTGATGAGGAGGAGAATGAGGTAACCCTGTACGGTGATCCCAAGTCATATGCCGCAATCCAGAAGTGGTTTGAGGAGAACGGATTTGAGGTTAAGGCCGCTGAGTTTACCCGCATTCCCAACGATCTGAAGGATGTTACCCCCGAGCAGCGTGAGACCATTGACAAGATAGTTGAGCGTTTGGATGAGGATGATGACGTTCAGAACGTCTATACTAACATGAAGCCTCTGGAAGAGGAATAATCTGCCGTTTTAATCATTAAAGGGACAGATTCCTCAAAAAGGAGTCTGTCCTTTTAGCTTAAATCTTACATATATGAAATCATTCGATGCCAAACAGGTAAAGGACCAGGTGGTCAATTGGATCAGAGACTGGTTTGAGGTTAATGGAAAGGGCTGCAATGCCATTATCGGTATATCCGGTGGCAAGGACAGCAGCACTGTTGCCGCTCTCTGCGTTGAGGCGCTGGGTCGTGACCGCGTAATAGGCGTGACCATGCCCAACGGCGTTCAGAAGGATATTTCGGACAGTATGATGCTTATCAACCATCTGGGTATCCGTCACTACAACATCAATATTGCCAATACCTATCAGGCACTGATGGACACTATCAAGGAGCAGTTGGCTCCCGATGGCACTGAGATAAGCCGTCAGACCGTTATCAATATGCCGCCGCGTTTGCGTATGACTACCCTCTATGCCATATCACAGTCTATGAACGGCCGCGTAGCCAATACCTGCAACCTGTCCGAGGACTGGGTGGGCTACTCTACCAAATATGGTGATGCCGCCGGTGACTTTGCTCCTCTGGGCGGTCTTACCGTGGCCGAGGTCAAAGCCATTGGCAAGGAACTGGGCCTGCCCACGGAACTTGTTGACAAGACTCCGTCGGACGGACTGAGCGGCAAGAGCGATGAGGATAACCTGGGCTTTACATATGCTGTTCTGGACCGATACATCCGCACCGGCATATGTGATGATCCTGACACCAAGGCCTCAATAGACCGCAAGCATGAAATGAACCTGTTCAAGCTTAAGCCTATACCGCATTTTGAATATTAAGACGGATTTCTATACCGGAAAGTGACTCTTTTGCTAAATAGAGTCACTTTTTTTGTTTAATGTGTTGCGGAAATATGTAATTTCGCGCCGATATTTAAAAACACAAAGGAATATGAAAGAAATGGTAGGTGAATTTGCCGGTATGATCTGGCGTGCACTGGAGGGAAAGAACGCCCTCTCACAGAAGGAAATTAAAAAGGCTGCTAAACTGAAGGACAAAGAGTTTTATCTGGGACTCGGATGGTTACTCCGTGAAGACAAAATCAACGTTACTGAAGGTGAGGAAGAGAACTATTACGCTCTCAAGTAAAATATTTCTTATCTGTAAATAAAAGAGCCGGGAACAGTGTCTGTTTCCGGCTCTTTTTGTTTTGTCGTTCTGCCTTATCTGGCCAGTACGTACTTGTGCAGAGTCTTGCGGACAGTGCCGGGACCGGCATAGAGTTCCTTGACCATTCCCTCTATACGCTCACCCAGACCTGCCTCATACAGGTCAACTGCAAAGATATCCTTGCGGCTGTAGAGCTTCTTAAGGCAGGAGTAGTCCTGATCTTTCTTGCCTATCTCAAGCGGAGCAACTATAGCCTGAACCTCTGCAAGCAGCGGATCCGGTGACGGTTCAAACGGGGTGCCGTCATCCTTTATACCTTTCAGGTAACGTGCCCAGCCTGCGAGTGCCAGGGGTATGAGCACCAGATTATCCTTGTCAAGTCCGCGGGCAATATACTTCTTGATGGTCTCTCCAAAACGGATAGGTATTTTCTGACTGGTATCGCATGCTATGCGCTGAGGTGCATCGGGCATGAACGGATTGGGCAGACGGCGCTTGATTACGGCGCCTATGAACTCATACGGGTTCAGGATTCCCGGATCTGTCACTACCGGCATTGCCTCCATGTAACCCATCTTCTGGATGAATGAACGGATATCCTCATCGGCCATCTCGGCGCTGATAAGAGTGTAGCCCAACATGCATCCGTAGATGGCCATTGCGGTGTGCAGAGGATTGAGGCAGGTGGTAACCTTCATCGTCTCAACCTTGTCAACGGTCTCACGTGTGGTGTAGAGAGCACCGCCCAGATCAAGCGGCGGGCGGCCGTTAGTGTAGTTGTCTTCTATTACCAGATACTGGACCTCCTCGGCGTTCACGAAGGGGGCGGTGAAGGTGTGCTTCTCTGTCTCAATATAGTTGTTGTCCTCAAATCCGTCATTTGCAAGGAGCTCCTTTACCTTCTCGTGGGGGCGGGGAGTGATCTTGTCAATCATTGACCAGGGGAATGTGATCTTGCTCTCATCCTTGAGGTATGCCAGGAAATCGGCGGGAACCAGCTTATCGGCAACCCAACGCTCGGCATATGCCATGACACCGGCCTTTACCTTGTCACCGTTATGTGAGCAGTTGTCCATGCTCTGTACGGTCAGGGGCAGCTTGCCGGCATTGTAACGCTCCAGCAGCAGGGCGCAAACCTTACCCATGGCGAACATAGGCTTGAGTCCGCGGGCCAGGTCAGCCTCGTTGAATGTGTAACCCTTCTCGGTGATGGTGAAAGAGATCATCTGCAGTGACTTGGCCTTGAAGATCTCAACCAGGCGGTTCCAGTCAGCGAACTGGGGATCGGCCTTGAGAGACTCGGTAACAGATGCGATGACCTTCTTCTCAATGGTGCCGGTTGACTGCAGGCTTACCAGAAGTGAGAGGTTGTCATAGGGAGCGTAGGCCTTGTCTACTATCTCATAGTCAAAGGTCTCGGCCATGATGACACCGCGGTCATACTTACCGGTGTTAAGGGCGTCGTTGATGATGGCTGCCGGGAAGGCGCGGAATATGTTACCGCCGCCAAAATGTACCCATGTGGGCTCATCATGTGTCTTGCGGCGAACAGCCTCTATATCAAACTTGGGGAGCAGATATCCTTTCTTTTCCCACTCTGCGGCGTTGAAAGAGCCGCTGGTTATTTCAGTTAACTTCATGATCAATCAAAGAATCCGGGTTGTTTGTATTCAATTCCAAGCTCGCGGTCAACGGTTGCCAGGATACCCTGTACCTGACCCATGGCGAACATACGTCCCAGCAGAGTGTAGCCTGCGTTGTGTCCGTGGCTTGACTCATCCATGATGCCGCCGGGCTCATCGGTGAATGTCATACCGTGGTCAACACGCATCGGCAACTGCGGGTTCTCCTTCTCAAAGATGCGGCAGAGCTCAATCAGGTCGGCGCGTCCACCCAGGTGTGAAGCCTCGGTAAAGTCACCGTTGGGGAATATGTGGCATGAACGCAGATGTACAAAGTGTGTGCGTGAAGCAAACTTCTTGGCCATCTCAACAACGTTGTTGTAAGCACCGGCCGATAATGAGCCTGCGCAGAATGTTAGACCGTTGTGCTTGTTGGGCACAGCATCCAGGAACCACTGGATATCCTCCTCGGTGCGGACAATGCGCGGCAGGCCAAGAACCTCGATTGGGGGATCATCGGGATGAACGCACATGTTCATGTTGTACTCCTCGCAGGTAGGCATGATAGCCTCCAGGAAATATTTCATATTGGCACGCAGCTGCGCCTTGTCAATGCCTTTGTAAAGGTTAAGGAAATCACGGAACTTCTGGATAGGAGCCTCATCGTTCTCGCTGAAGTTGCCGCTTACAAATCCCTGGGTCTTGATGATGATGGTCTCAACCAGCTTGTGCTCGCCCTCCGGGGTCATGGTCTTGGCCAGTTCATCGGCCTCGGCCAGAACACTGCGGCCCTTGCCCCAACCCTCCGGGAATTGGAACTTGGCCCACTCCTCACGGGCACCCTCGCGCTTAAGGATGTAAATGTCAAAATATGCAAATTCTGCGTAGTTGAAATAGAGGTTGGTGGATCCGTTGGGGTTGATATGGAACAGGTCTGTACGGGCCCAGTCCAGAACCGGCATGAAGTTGTAGCAGATGCAATGTATGCCCTCGGCCGACAGGTTCCTGAGAGACTCCTTGTAGACCTCAATCTGATGGTCGCGGTCAGGACCGCCGTATTTGATGGTCTCTACAACCGGAAGGCTCTCAACAACGCTCCAGCGCATGCCGTAGCTCTCAATATATTCTCTGAGTTCACGTATTTTCTCTCGTGTCCAGACCTGACCGAGAGGTACATCATGAAGTGCTGTTACAATGCCCTCCACGCCTATCTGCTTAAGCATGGCAAGTGTTATCTTATCCTTCTTGCCAAACCAGCGCCATGTTCTTTCCATACACTAATCTGATTATTTTGTTTTGGAACGTAAAGATGCAAAAAATATGCGGTTATTTAGTAATTTTGTGTGGTAAAAAATTCCAAAAAGGATATGAATAAAAAGACACTTTTCCATGCCGCACTCACAGTGATGTGCGCCATTGCCTTCTCAGTATTTTTCAACTCATGTGACAAGAATGAGGATACCCCATATCAGGAGGAGACTCCATACAGTTTCCGTGCCGATACCAATGGGGTTGGTATTACAGTTGTACCGTTCCTTAAATGGGGTTGTGATATTTCGGAAATAAAAGAGTA
>Ga0265299_10000853_pt1 | contig 36883 bp, 22 predicted proteins | sample AusTroGonzalo_MG_4_FD_193485 | JGI IMG/M metagenome (GOLD analysis project Ga0265299, IMG submission 193485) | Bovine rumen microbial communities from tropical cattle in Woodstock, Queensland, Australia - Gonzalo_02 | ecosystem: Host-associated > Mammals > Digestive system > Stomach > Rumen ... | reverse complement strand
AATCTGAGGAAGTTTTCTTTCTTTTTCATTTTAGCCGTTCGTTGTTGATAAGTCGGGCTTGCGGGGCTTTTGAGAGCCCCCGCCCGACTTACCAACGAACGCCCGGCTAAAAGTATACCAGTTTGAACCGCCACCGTCCACCCCCGCATTTATATAAACCGGTGGTAGGCGGCGGCGGGGAAATATGATATACTTTTCCACAGCTGGCTGTGTAACCATTCGCGCTGACGCGTGTAAACAAGGCGAGGACCACCATGTGGTCCAAAAAGAAAGGAACTAATCATGGCATTCTCAATTGATACGATTCGCAACTTCGCTACGAGCGGAGCCGTGGTGCTCAACCAACAGGGCGACGGCATCCAGTCTGCAAAGTTTCACGGTCTGCGCAGTTTCTTCGGCATCGGCGACGCGCGTCAGCAGAATGCCGAGGTCATCATGGCTCTCCATCAGGCCATCATGAACGATCCGCGTTTCGCCGCCCGCGATGTGCAGGCCGAGGCAACCAGGCTGCTCTGCGAGTTGAGCCCGGACCGCGCAATCGGCATTACGCAGCTGAAGAATGTGATCAAGTCGCTCGACGACCTGGTCAAGAATTCCTTTGAAGCGATTGACAGGCGCATTTCGCTTCACCTCGCCGCCATCGGTCTGCCCGCCTACGCCAAGGGACATGAGGAAGAGATATCCGCCTTGGTGCGCCTCCACTGCGTCAGCGGCGCTCGCGGGAATTTTGCGGGCATCGATGTAGTCGGACGCGCGCAGGAAGCCCTCAGACTCGTCGATGCGGCAGTCATGCACGCCGGCAACGACCCGGATCTGCTTGATGTTCTCTTCACTACGCTCAATAAAACACTGTGCAACTTCGACGGTACGCTCGCATCCGAGGAGACGGTCAACCGCCGGCTTGACGGATTCCGCGAAGATCTTGCGCGTATCGACGCCCGTGCGCAGGCCTCCAATGCCCCGGCCGCCGTCAAAAGCCTTGGCCTCGATTTTCTGAAGGGGCTTGAGAAGCCGGTGCATCCGGGCGTCATAGACGCCTTGGACGATTTCGCCCTCAGCCTTCCCGTCAAGGCGTTCAGTGGACTGAACGCGAAGTCTTCCCCAAGTGACATCATTCGCGCCGTGCATCGCTTCGCCGAGGCTCTCAGCGTCAATGTGATTCAGTATCCCGAAGGAGTGCAGCCCCTCAACGGAGGTGACGAACAGATTCCCACCGTGAAGTTCCTCGCCCGGCGCGCCATCGCCAGCCTTCCGGTCGCCGTCCAGAAGAACGTCCTTGCCGCATTCTCGTCTCCCAATGGGCTCAAGGCGTGCGACTACATCGCCTACGAGGTCAGCTCTGGCCACGCCGAGGACGACTTCAACGCGGTCAACTACGTCATCACATACCTCCAGGCCCGCGCTGGCAAGCCGGTAGGCTATCCGGGTGGCCTGGGCCCCAGGGACAGACCGCAGTGCGACGGTTTCTCGCCCCTAGCCCTGTGCGCCTACAATCCCGACTACGCAATTTCGGGCGGTGCATCGGCGCGTGCGCTCAGGAACGCGCTTTTCAGGCCGCACGGTTTCGACAGCGAGATTCCGGCCAGGTCGCTCCACGCCAAGATCGACGACGCCGCGCGGTCGATGATCAACATGTCGTTTGCCCACGAGATGCGGAAGATCGCCACTGGCGCCGGAGGGAACATCTTCGACATCGACATAGTCCGCAACATGAAAGTAGTTCTGCCGGACGGTTCCGCTCTGCCGCCAAATGGCGCGGCCGCGCGCGACAAGTTGGCGCAGCTCGTCACCGGCGACAAGAGCGCCAACTACGCGACGCTCGCCCCCGCCGACCGCGTCAAGGCCGATGTCTTTGTGGCGTTGCTCTCGCAGGAGCTGGAAAAGGCCGCGCAGATGGGCGTTCCGGTTGCGCTTTCCCCTGACGGGAACGTCGCCGCGTTCGCCACGGCCAGCATGGGTCAGACGACCCGTTCCTTCTCCATTTCGGGGTCGCCTGACGAGGGGTTCTCGATCCATTACGACGGGAAATTCCCCACGCGCATCCTGGACTATGATGACGGAACGCAATTCAACGAGATTGACATGGAATCTGGCGGCTTTTGCGAATACGAAATGGAAATCGACCTGCCGTTGGATGCCTTTGACCGTGTGGCCTCGGTCAACTGGGCGGAATATGACAGCGTGGAGACCGACAGAATCCTGAGCGACGGCGCGAAACACGTCAATCGTCTCACGGAGGCCGACAACGCCGTGGCGCCGGAGTTCCGTATTGGTCTGGATGTGTCCGTAGGCTTCCACATAGCGATTGCGGAAGACTGACGTTCTGCTGGTCACGCGGCTCTGGCGCGACACGCTCCACAAAGCGGTTCATGTTCCAGTTGTCTGAAGAGGAGTTCAAAAATTGGAAATCACAAATTGTGATATCCAATTTGTCAGAGGCCACAGTCCGCATGGGGCTTCGTAAAAAGCCATTTGAAAACAGCCAAGCTTTTGCTCCCCACAAAAATGCTTAAAAATGGTATAATTCAACCGTCCTCAAGGGAATATGATAAACAATAGAGAAATGAAACGATTTGTGGTGAAGAGCGAGACTGCCGCCGTTGAGTTCAAACGGACGAGAAGTGGTGTCACTACTGACTTCTGGCCGTCGTACAGTACTTTCGCAAACACGGACGGTGGAACGAGTGTTGCAAAATTGATATGGGAAGAATTGAAAGAATCGTTGTCCTTAAACGCGAAGGGGGCGTAAAGTGAGCGAGAAGAAAACACCTAGCCCGGAGAAGGGCCTTGGGGCAGACGATCTTTCAGAGTACCTTCGCGCGAAAGATCCGGGTAAAGCCGAGCTTGCAGGCATCTGGCGTGCGGCAATAGGGTTGCAGAAGGTCGATGGCCTCACGCCCTCGGCGTATCTCGTGGAGACTGCACGCCGCAACATTGAAGGGGAAATCACGGTTGCCGAGGCAGGAAACATCATCGGCGAATATTACAAATCGAAGAAAATTCGCGCCGAAGCTGCGAAGACGCGTACGGACGAAGCGGACATCGTCTCGCAGCGCATCGCCGCGATTCTCGCCGAGCCGACGTTCTCATTTTCGCCTGCGTCATATGTCGCCATCCATAGAAAGCTTTTCGTTGGCATCTACAAGCACGCTGGGAGAATCCGCGACTACAACATCACGAAAAGCGAATGGGTACTGAAGAACGACACCGTGCGCTACGAAAGTGCGGATGTGATCGCAGCGACGCTTGAATACGAGTTCGAGCGCGAGCGAAAGTTCAACTACAAAGGGCTGTCGCCGGCAGAGACCGTCTCGCACTTCTCCCAGTTCATCGCAGATGTCTGGCAGATACACGCATTCGGCGAGGGTAACACGAGGACCACGGCCATTTTCGCGATCAAGTATCTGCGGACGCTTGGCTATGAGGCCGCCAACGACATATTCTCGGACAACTCCTATTATTTCCGCAACGCCCTTGTTAGGGCCAATTACACAAACATTCCGGCGGGTGTCCACCCGACGCTCATCTATCTTGAAAGGTTTTTCGGCAACCTTCTTCTGGGAGAGGACAATGAGCTGAAGAGCCGTTTTTTTCGTGTTGGTCTGCAAGAGGAGCCCGCTTCACTTGTTCCCTCAAAAAGGGAACAAGTAGGGGAACAAGTAAGGGAACAAGTGGCATCACCACTTCCAAAGGGCGTTGCACGGCTTTTGAAAGCGTTTAAGAACGACATGTCGGTACTGGAGATGATGGTAGCCCTCAAGCTCGGCGGGCGTCGCAATTTCCTTGAGAAGTATCTCTCCCCTGCGATCGAACTTGGCTTTGTGGAAATGACGCAACCAGATTCACCGCATTCGCCCTCGCAGAGATACCGGCTCACTGCAAAGGGCCTTGCGGCGAGAGGAGGTACAATGTGAGGATCGCGTCGGCCAAGGCCGCGATGACGCGCGCAACGTTCCTGCGCGTGAGGATGAATACCCCCTTGATCTTCGCCCAACTCATCATAGTGTGTTCGACTCACCTACATGTATGATTTTGTAATAGGAAACTTTCGTGCGGTAGTATATCAAATCTGCCGCCGAAAGAAAGGATGAAAAAAGGTTTTTTATACTCTCGCAAATGTCTTTTCAAAACAAATAATGATGCCAATGGTGGAAGTGAAATGAACCAAGATAAGAAACATCAGAGAACCATGACTACGGTAAGCCGTCGAAATTGCGGAGATGAAAAACGGCCGTGGAGAAAATATGGTATAATATTGCCACACAAGAACGAACAAAGATGAACGCAGACAAGAGTCAGATAGTCGTATATCAGCCGAACGAGACCGTACGGCTTGATGTGCGCTTCGACAATGAGACGGTATGGATGCCTCAACCGCAGATTGCGGAATTGTCTGCCTGTTCGCTTGAGAATGTCCGATTGCATTTGAAGAACATCTATGCAAGTGGCGAGCTGGACAAATTGGCAACTTCCAAGGAATCCTTGGAAGTTCGTCGGGAGGGCAATAGGAGTGTTACTCGCCGTTTCACATACGACATGTTCGCGAAGTGCTGGCGTGGCGTGAAGATTGAGCTTGTGACTCACTCCAACGGTGAACTTGCGTTTAAATCGCGGGGATGAAGAAGAGGGCGTGAAGATGAATTATGTGTTTTATAAAGAACACGATGGCAAGGTTATTGCCACGGAAACCGTGCCTGAAGAAGACATAAAAAGGGTGGCAGTCGCAGCACAGGATGTAATGCGTGTTTATCGTGTGGAAGAGATATTTCACATGATTATGTCAGCATTGCTTGAATTCAATAGCGAAGTATTTAAAAGGGCGGACCTTGGGCGCATCGCAGATGACAATGTTGTAGAAACTGAATTGTTACGTATTCGTATCAATCGATGTGCTGCTGCGTTCCTGACATCCCTTGATATGTATCGTGAGTATTTAAAACCGAGCAAAAAAGAAATCCCCCCACCTTTCTCCATTTCCGTCGATAAGTTCAAGGATAGTCGGTTTATGGTATGCAAGGCAGTGCGAAATTATATACAGCATGTGTCTACCGTAGGTGTCAACATTAGTTGGGGTGGGTGTCTTTGTGCATGTGGAGAGAAGCTATGCTCATTTTCAGTTTCGGCGGATGCGTCAGAGATGAGAAGAAACATAGACAAGCTGAATGATCATTCTCGAGAAATCCTTAATGAGTTTATAGAGGGGAAGACGGAGATTAATCTTTATGAAATGTTTAACAGTGTAGTAGACGTGTTGTCTGATATACAGAAAGATGTGCGCGCCTCAACGGAATATGCAGTTCAATATAAGAATAATGCCATGTTTTTGGAGCAACTGCATGAGAGGTTGCGAGAGAAAGGCTTTCTCTGGTATCGTTATGAGGGAGACGATGAAGTGGCGTGTCGAGGAGAAGCGCCATATCTTTATGAGCGTCAACGCGAGATGATTTCCTTCTTGAGTCGGCGTTACAGGGGCGGGCAAACCGTCAATAAGTATTATGCCACTACTGCGCCGCAAGAAATGGTCCATCGAATGGCTGAGGCAGACCGAATCGTAGAGCGGTATGTTAAAGATAATGGTGTAGTGGCAGAGTTTGATAAGGGCGCCAGAAAGATTACAAGTTCCCAGTTTACTACTAAAAAGATGCGTGACTGGTATTTGCAAAAAGAGTCGTGAAACAGATGAATGAGCAGACTCAGAAATTGCAAATGGGCATGGAAAGAAAAGGTCCTTTATATATATCCGGTGAGATGCCGGCAGAAAAGGTTCTGTTGATGCAGAACAAATTGACGGAGCTCGTTATAAAGAAAGTTTGTACCATAGTCGTAGATGATTTATGGTTATGGATAAGATATGTATCTGCTATGGTTGCAAAATCACGGCAGTGCCGAGTTGAGTCTGGCAATGATATTCAAGGCACAAAATGGATATTTAGGGGACAGGCTAATGCGGCTTGGCCAATCTGTAGTTCATTTGAATTGCTAGTGGCAAATAAATATACAGGGACTACTGAATACAGAGACAGAGAGTTGCGTGCAAAGGAAAAGTATTCCATTGATCAGTTTAAACGAGAGGCCTGGCGGATTGTTGAGCCAAATGATTTAGATACGCTCGAATGGCTTGCGTTGATGCGCCACCATGGAGTGCCAACACGATTGGTTGATTTCTCGGACTCGCCAATAGTGGCGTTGTTTTTTGCAGTGATGGAAGATGCTACGGATGATTTTGCCATATGGGCTGTTGCTCAAGATTCATTGCCAGATGTATATCGTAGTGGCAATCTAAATAAGGCTTTAAAGGGAGCGAGAGAGGTTTGTGGAGATTCAGTAATAACACCCGCGTTGATACCTACGCTTAGTAGTGAGGAGCAGAAGCGCCTTCAAAATAATTTGACCGATATGTACAGAAACATTGCTTCTGTCCCATCAAATCTATATCAGGGATATGAAGCTAATCGCAATATGGCTAATAAAATCTTAGGAGCAGATCTGGATGACGATTTAAAGGAATGTCACGAATATTTTATTCTTGCCTTGCGGCCTGCGCGACTGAATGCAAGACTTGCTGCTCAGTCCGGATTGTTTTTGATGCCAACAAGTGTTTCCAAATCGTTTACGGTCTGTCTACAAGAAGCGATGGGTTCAAATGCTTTTCGAACAAATACTGGAGAAGTGAGTATAAGAGATGCGATTGATGCCAAGACTCTTGATTTGCTGGTGAAAGATAAGGTGATTAAATATCGATTCCCTCAAGAGATTCGGCAGGACGCTCGGGATTTTCTTGCTATGGCAAATGTCTCGTATCGAACGCTATTCCCAGATATTGAGGGCATTAGTAAGTCAATCAGTTTTAATCAATAGATCATTTGTAGGAAATCTAAGGATGTTAAATAGTCATGCTGCTTGGACAGAAAAATGGTCAGAAGATCGTTCAGATGTTGCTAACGATATCTGTTACGCTAACCCTATTTGCTGAAGGAGAGACAAAGATGCCGATGTTGAGCTGGGCTGGAAAGTCAAAGGTCGTCAACCACCACAATGACGTTCCGTTCAAGGTGCTTGAGCGTAAGTGGGCGTTTGGGAACGGCGGGGCGGCTGATGGCGGTAACATGATTATCCACGGCGACAACCTCGCCGCGTTGAAATCTCTGCTACCGCGCTACGAGGGCAAGGTCAAGTGTATCTACATTGATCCTCCGTACAACACCGGTAACGAGAACTGGGTTTACAACGACAATGTGAACGACCCGCAGATAAAGAAGTGGCTTGGAGAGGTTGTCGGTAAGGAGGGCGAGGATTTCTCACGGCACGACAAGTGGCTTTGCATGATGTATCCAAGATTGCGTCTTCTGCAGAAACTTCTCTCTCCCGATGGAGCAATCTTCATCAGTATAGACGATAACGAACTCTATAACCTCAAACTTATTTGTGATGAGATTTTCGGTTCCAACTGCTTCATTGCCAATATCTCCTGGCAGCGTACCTACTCTACCCGTAACGACTCGAAAGGCATTGTCAGCGAAGTGGAGCATATACTTGCCTACTCCAAACAGCCTGGTTGGCAACCAAACAAACTGCCGCGCACGGCGGAGATGGACAAAAAATACAAGAATCCAGATAACGATCACAAAGGACCATGGCGAAGTGATAATGCTTACGCTGCCGATGCGGCAACACATCAAGGCATGGTTTATGCCATTCAGCATCCTTTTACTGGGAAACTGCTCTATCCAACTGCGAGTTCTCATTGGCGGTATGGGCAAGAAGAAATGCTTGAGATAATGAACGGCTGGTGTTCATATGAATTACGTGATATTGGCGATGATACAAAGCGGGCGGAGATTTGCGGCGTTGGCATCGATGACGTGCGTAAGGGTGTAAAAGCGATTATGCTTTCAAAATCAGTCGAAGAATCTAAGACGCTAGCGCAGGAGGTCTTGAGACGCGGGCAATGGCCGAGGTTCTTCTTCAGCAAGAACGGACAAGGTGGAATTGCGAGAAAGACCTATCTCGACAAAGTGGGAGCGATTCCACCTACGAACCTTTGGGAATGCAAGGACGTGGGGCACACGGACGAGGCAAAGAAGGAGCTGATGGCGATATTTGACGGCAAGTCGCCGTTTGACACGCCGAAACCAGTACGACTCATTGAGAGGATATTAAGGGTTGCCGCCTACAAGGATTCCATTGTTCTTGATTCGTTTGCGGGTAGTGGCACGGCGGCTCATGCGGTGTTGAAGATGAACGCGGAGGACGGCGGTAACAGGCAGTTCATTCTTGTTGAGATGATGGACTATGCCGAGACCGTGACGGCGGAGCGGGTCAAGCGAGTTATTGATGGCTATGGCGAGGGCGACAAGGCGGTGCCAGGAACCGGCGGCAGTTTCGGTTATTACGAGCTTGGGGAGCCGCTGATGATTGGCGAGAATCTGAACGAGACGCTGCCTGTCGAGAAGATTCGGGAATATGTTTTCCATACTGAGACGCATCAGGCAATGCCACCCCCGCAAGCGGGCGATCCGTATCTGCTTGGTGTCGCAGGGGGGACGGCGTATTACTTCTGTTACGAGAGGGGAAAGGTTGTGAAACTCAATCGTTCTCTCTTGAAGAAGTTGAAAACGAAAGCTGAGGCATACGTAATCTATGCCGACATCTGTCTGTTGGATAAGGAGGAGCTGTCGCGGTACAATATTGTGTTCAAGAAGATACCGAGAGACATCGCGAAGTTGTAGAATGGAGGATCAAAATGGAAATGCAAATCGCTGAAATCGGCAAACACGTAAAGACACTGAAGACGCTTATCCTCCGCTCTCGCTATGTGGCGGCGAGACAGGCGAATTCGGAAATGCTGAAGCTTTACTTTGTTATTGGCGCGTATGTCTCCGAGCATAGCCGCAAGGGAAAGTGGGGTACGGGCGTAATAGAGGCGATCTCGGAACAGTTATCAAAGGAATTGCCCGGGTTGCGCGGCTTTTCTGCAAGAAACATACGTTATATGCGTGATTTCTTTGAAGAATGGACGCCGCTGTCAATTTTGCAACCAGTGGTTGCAAAATTAGGAAGTGGGCAAAATGGAAATTGCCAACCCGTGGCTAGCGAAATTTGGCAGCCGTTGGCTGCCAAATTGGAGAACGGTACACTTGAAATTCGCCAGTCGGCGGCTGACGAATTGGGGCAGTTTGATCGTGGAGCGTTTTTGAGCATAGGCTTCACGCACCACATTATAATCATTTCCAAGTGCAAAACGCTAGAAGAACGGTTGTTTTACATACGGCGTTGCGCGGCGGGATTCTGGTCTAAAGATGCGCTTAAGCGACACCTTGCGGCCAATGAATATGCGACGGAGGGCCATGCGGTCAACAACTTTGCCTTGACGATTCCGGATGACAAGCAGGTTGGACGCGCCGTTCAGGCGTTCAGGAGCGAATATCTCCTTGATTTCGTCAACATCGTCGATTTGAACGAGACGGAGGAGGAGCGGGACGAGCCAGAGTGGATGCTGGAAATGGTGATGAAGGTCAAAGACCTCATCAATGCTCTCGGCGACGACTTCTGCTTCATGAACGTAAAGAAGAGGTTTGTTGTCGAGGACGAGGAGTTTTACTCCGACTTGGTGTTCTACCATCGTGCCTTGAAGTGCATGGTAGCAATCGAGCTCAAGAAGGGAAAGTTCAAGCCAGCCTATCTGAGTCAGTTGAGCTTCTACCTGTCGTGTCTTGACAAGTATGTGAAGCGTGACGACGAGAATCCGTCCATCGGGCTTGTCCTCTGCCATGAAATGAAGCGAGGTGTCGTGGAGTTGGCTGTTCGCGACATGGCGCGTCCGATTGGCGTTGCGACATATCGTACTTCGGCAGATGTTCCCGAGGAGTACAAGGTTCTGACGCCGCTCTTGGAAGGTGCGAAGGCCTTGCTGGCGGAGACGATTGATGCGGAAGAAGTCCAGGAGGGCGAATAATGGAACTGAAGAAATATCAGAAGCAGGTCTTGGGCGATCTCGATGCCTATTTGAAGAGCCTCGAAGAATCGAAGGGGCTCGCAAGTGCTTGGAACGGTTACTGGTCGTCAAAGGGCCTTATGCCGCCACAAGGCTACCATGACGACATTCCGGGCGCGGCGAACGTCTGCGTCAAGGTTCCCACAGGCGGTGGCAAGACGTTTATTGCGTCCTGCGCGTTGAAGTATATATTCGACCACGTGCCGGTCGGGAAGACGCGCTTTGTGGTGTGGCTTGTTCCAAGCGAGGCGATTCTTTCTCAGACGGTGGCGAACCTCTCCAATCCAGATCATCCTTATCGTCGGAGGATTAATATGGATTTCTCCGGCAAGGTGAATGTCTATACGAAAGAGCAACTCCTGAATGCGCAGAACTTCAAACCGTTCGACGTGCAGGAAAACCTCTCCATCGCCGTATTCTGCTACGCTTCGATTCGGGCCAACCCCAAGTCGAAGGATGACAAGAAGATCTATCAGGAGAATGGCAACCTGCTGGCGTTCCCCACGTCGTTCAACGATCCCGAACTCAAGCTCAACGACGACACGCCCGACACCGCACTTCTGCAGGTGATTCGCCAGTTCAATCCCGTCGTGGTGGTAGATGAGAGCCATAACGCCAAAAGCGAATTGAGCATTGCGATGCTCAAGAACGTGAATCCGTCCTTTGTGTTCGCAATGACGGCAACTCCGACCGAGAGGTCGAACATCATATCCTACGTAAATGCGCGGGAACTCAAGAAGGAGCACATGGTCAAGTTGCCGGTCATCGTCTATAATCGGCCTGACCGAAACATCGTCATAAACGATGCCGTCCAGCTTCGCGGACAGCTTGAGATAAAGGCAAATGCCGCAATGAATGCAGGTGCGGAGTATCTGCGGCCAATTGTTCTGTTTCAGGCGCAGCCCAAGACGTCCGATGATTCGGAAACGTTCGAGAAGATAAGGGAAAAACTTGTTGGCAAGGGGATTCCCGCAGAACAGATCGCCATAAAAACGGCGAACAAGGATGAACTCGCAAAGGTCAATCTCCTTTCGCCAACTTGTCCGATAAGGTATATTATCACCATCAATGCTCTCAAGGAAGGGTGGGATTGCCCGTTTGCCTACATTCTTGCGTCGCTTGCGAACAAGACTTCCAAAACGGATGTGGAGCAGATCGTTGGGCGCGTCTTAAGACAGCCACATGCGCATAAGTATGACGATGCCGTTCTAAATCTGTCGTTTGTCCTGTCGTGTAGTGCTGATTTCAACGGCACGGTAAAAAGCGTTGTTGCTGGACTGAACGGTGCGGGTTTCAGCGCAAACGACTATCGTATCGCGGATTCGCAGGAAACGGAGACGCCTCTGCCACAGAAGGTCCAACCAGAATTGGAATTTGTGCCACCAAGTGACAGCCCTGAAGAGGACACCCTCGACGACATCAAGGAAGGTCCGATAGGAGACACTCCATGCGGTACTGACAATGAAGTGTCGCCTACGCCAACGTCAGAAATCGGAACACTTATCGATGATGCCACCCAGAAAGGTGAACAGTATGACAAAGAAATTCAAGGTGATGAGGACAACCCGCTTACCAACATGGAGATCCCTGGCATGAAGACATACAAGATTGAAGCGGATTTCGTTGATGTTAAAGACATTTTGATTCCTCAGTTCACGAAAGAGGAGGGCGCAGGATTATTTTCTGGAGACGACGCCACTGTGTTGTTGACGGAGGCGGAGTTGATGGAGGATTTCTCGCTTACGGGGAAGGATGCCATAGTCAACTTCACGCTTGACGTTCATGATGCTGTTCAAGTTGATATCTCGTCCAAGGGTGAAGTCATGCCAAAGACGAAGAATCTCTCCAAGGTGGAGCTTGATTTGTTAGCCGCACAATTTGCATCCAAGCCGGATAGCGAACGATTGAAATGGCTGACGACGCAAGCTGTGTCAACTCTTGAGAAGAAGAATGACTATTGCACGTTCTCCGATTTAAAGGGATATGTTGATACGGTGGTAAAGGCATTGTCGCCGGCTGTTCGGGATAACTTGACGATTGAACTCCTTCCGTCGTTCGTGCAGTGCTTAAGCGACAAGATCGAAAGACTTGCCAAGGAACACAAAAAGCAGCGTTTCGCTTCGTGGATAGATACGAATGTAATCAAGTGTACGCCAATGTACAAGTTGCCCGCGAGCATTTCTCCAGATAGGGTTGTAACGCACTTTGAGAAGACGCTCTATTCAGGGGAATACGATGATATGGATGGTGACGAGACGGAAATAATCAACAAGATTATTGCCAAGGAGAATGTACGCTGGTGGCATCGCATCAAAGAGCGCCGTCCGGGAGAGTTCTTTATCAACGGGCACAGGAAGATGTACCCGGATTTTCTCGTCATGACTGAAAGTGGAAACCTTGTAGTTGTCGAGGTGAAAGGCCCGCATCTTGATGGCACGGACAGTCAGGAAAAGGCAGAAATAGGCAAGACATGGGCGGATATGGCCGGGACCCATTTCAAGTACTTCATGGTTTTCAAGAAGGCAGGTGATGGAGTCCCTGGTGCAATGCTGTTAAATGATTTCCTTAACACGTTGGCTCATCTTTAGGAATGTCCGACGAATGGCGATACTACAGAGAGACGCCTCTCCTTCGCTCTTACGAGCTACGGAGGACTAGTTGAGGGCCCCAAGTGATTGGATGGTGCCTGGCCTTGGTAGTTTTTTGTGTTTGTATAATAGTGGCAAATGAAAGTTGTTGTTAAATCATTCTCGTTCAAGAGAGGGTTGCCGGACGATCCGACCGGTAACGGCGGGGGCTTTGTGTTCGACTGCCGGGCGATGCCCAATCCGTTCTGGGACGAAGCTTTGCGTGGTTATGCCGGATGTGACAAGCCGGTCGCCGATTTCTTCGCCAAGTTCCCTGAAAAGGTGAATCTCTTTCTTGATGCTTCCGAGACGCTTGTCCGCCAGTCTATCGAAGAATACAAACATGATGGGCGCGACCACCTTCAAGTCGCCTTTGGATGTACCGGAGGCCAGCACCGATCCGTTTACTTCGCCGAGCGCATGGCGGAACGATTGCGCGCTATTGATGGTGTGGAAGTTGAAGTGTTGCATGCGGCACGGTAACATTGGAAACAGGCGATTGTCAAATGCCAATAGCGGGCGCGGTTGGTTGAGAATGTGTGGCGCGGCAATGCGCGAGGAATGGCATTCGTCATTCACCCGAGTTGTTGGAAAGGTTGCGCCGCCCGGGGAAATATGGTAAACTTCGTGCCATGAAAATCAAGACAATTCTGCTTGGTGTCGCGTTGGCGGCAGCCATCCCGACGGCGGCGGCGCAAAGCCACTTCGTCATCTTCGACAGCTTGCTCCGCGTCCCGGCGCTGTGCTACCCGCTTCCCCCCGGCTGGACCGGCATGGGCTGGGTCAAGTGGAACGTGCCCGCGCGCTCGAACCCGTATCTCCAGAGCACCATCCTGTTGAATCCGTCGGAACGGCGCATCGTGCAGGAGGCGGGCATCATCGGCAGGGGCGCGTTCCTCCTTAGCCAGTCCGGCGGCATCTACTCCGATCCCAACGCCATGGCCCAGCATCTCGCCCAGCAAATCAATTCGGGCATCGTGGTCCCCGGGCTCTCCAACTTCCGGGCGAAGGGGGGACGCTTCAGCGACAACATCCCGCCGAAGACGCAGCGGGCCGTGGAGTTCCGGTTCGCGTCCGACCGCGTATCCACGGTCAAGAAGGCGTTCAAGGTGGAGTGCTTATTCGACTGCGACTACAACGGCGCGCGGTGCGAGGCGCTCTATGAGTTCGTCTGCGCGTTCAACGTGGTGCAGGTGCGGCGGAACTTGCCGGCAACGGCGTCGGCCATAGATTTCGACACCTTCCTGACCGTGGCGCCGCCCGGCGAGCTCGCCGCGACGAAGAAGGTCGGCGGACGCCTGCTGGCCGGAGGGTTCGAGAACCGGCTGTGGAGGTACGCCGCGAACAGGATGATGACGGCGATCCTCCAGGGCCAGATGATCGGCATGAACGAAGGCATGGACCTCATGCGCCAGGCGCGGGTTGAGAACGAGAAGACCATGGACAAAGTCCGCCGCAACTGGAGCGAGATGATCCGCGAGGTGAAGACGGTGGACAACCCGCTCTCGCCCGGCGACAAGATCGAACGTCCGATTTATTTCAACCACTCGCTGATCAACTCGCGTCAGGACACCTTGATCATGAGCGACCGGACGATCGAGCCGCACGAAGCCGAGAAGCTAATGGGGCAGGGTCTCTGGACGGTTGTGGATTGAGCGGGATTTCACCGTCATGAAAACACTCCTGATGTCCTTTGCCGTCGTACTTGGCGCGGCGGCGTATGATCTTCACACTCCGGCGCTCACGCCGATAACGGAGGACCCGGCGCCCGTCGGCGCTCCGGTGGCGCTTGTGGAGGGCGGCAGACTGCGCTTCGCGATCGCCTGGAATCCGCAGTGCGAGACGAACTGCGGTGCTTACAAACCCACAAGGGCGTCCATCCGCCCCTCGCTGCAGGTTCTCACCAACGCCTTCGCGCACGTCTTCGGCGCGGTGCCGGAGATTGTGGACGCCGCGGACGAGGCCGCGTGCGCGCGCTGGCCGCATCTCCTGGTGCTGGGCGAGAGCGTCCTCTCCAGAAAGCTCGGCCTCGCCGCCGCGGGCCTGCCAGACCAGGGCTTCGCGATACGCACGGCGGGGCGGCATCTCGCGATAGTCGGCAACGACTCCTCGCAGATCCCCGGGTACAACACGAGGCCATACGAGAACAAAGGCTCCAGCCTCGGCACGTTCTACGGCGCGCTCGACTTCACGGAGCGCTTCCTGGGCGTGCGCTACTGGTTCCCCGGCGAATGGGGCACGTACTGGCCGCCGCGGACGGCCGACTTCTCGGTGCGGCCGGTGTCCTACACCGACGCGCCATGCTTCAACCACCGCAACGGCTCGTTCCACTTCAACATGTCTGTCTCCACAGACGCCAAGGTGGAGAAGTGGGAGGGGCTGTTCGGGAAGGGCGCGGTCCGGCGGGGCGACGGCTCGTTCGTGCGGTTCTGGCGCGACGGCGGCACTTCTCCCGGCGGCGGCAGCCACTGCCCCGACCCGCAGAGGTTCGCGAAGCACAACCCGGGCGCCTCCGACACGATGTTCTACCGCAGTGTCTACGGCAAATGGCAGTACAACCCCGATGCGCACCTCGGCAACATCTGGGACGTGACCAACCTTGAGAACGCAGACAAGATCATCGCTGCCGCGAAGGCCAAGCTGGCCCAGCCGCAGCCGAAATGGGACATGACAACCGGGTTCGGTCCGCTCGTAAACCTCTCCTACATCAGCTTCGGGCAGTGCGACACCTGGTGGAACGTGGTGGACGCCGCGATGGACCCCACAGTGCGCGAGCTGGGCCTCGTGACCAAGGACGATTTCAAGCGTTGCGTCGGGAAGGGCGGAATATACCTCAACGACGCGCCGGTGCTCGCCAACGTGCTCGGGCGCTTCTTCCAGTACTTCGGCAGGCGCGTGAAGGAGGAGTGGCCGGACCGCCGCCTGTATCTGCTTTGCTACTACAACTCGAAGTGGCCACCAAACGATCCGCGCTGGAAGCTGCCGGACAACATCGAAGTGTCGCTCTGCGACCATAGAATGCCGCGCAAGATGCTGAACGCGGAGGCGAGGGCGGACGTCGTAAAGCTCTTCCGCGAATGGTACGAGGCCACCGGCGGAAGGCCCGTCGCGCGCGCATGGCTCTACACGTCGTCGCAAGACCTCTTCTTCCGCGCCGTGAACCCCGAGTTCACCGCTGAGGTGCCGCGCGCGCTCGGCAAATACCTCGGCCGCGACACCATCTTCTACGACCACAACGGATACGACGACCTCTGGCACTTCTACTACTCGTGCTATTCGGTGTACAAGACGCAGTGGAATCCGTCGTGGGACGTGGACGCGGGCATAGACGAGCATTGGGAGCCGTTCTACGGCGCGGAGGCGGGGCGCCATCTGAAGGCGTTCCACAGGCTCCTCAAGAAGACCTTCGCCGAGAACGTCTCGAAGCCGCAGACGACACGCGCGGAGGAGGACGCGGTGCGTCCGTCCGCCGCCGTGGTGGACGAGCTGGAGAGACTGCTCGACGCCGCCGGGAAGGCTGTCGCCAAGGGCGGAGCGGAGGAGCGGCGCTACAAGGTTTTCGCCGAACCATGGCCTGCCGCCTTCGCGAAGAGGCGCAAGGAGATCGCCGCAGGCGAGATGGCGATGACGCCCGAGGAGCGCAGGATGTGGAAGTTCCGCCGCACGCGCACGGACGTCTACGACGGGGAGATGCTCGCCAAGTTCGATCTTGTGCCCGATCCGTACAAGGGACTTCGCGCGAATCTGTCGATGACCATGGCCACGCCGCTTAACCGCTACGTCGTAAACGTGCAGTCCACCGTGCCTTCGGCGTCGAAGCCGTCTCGGAGCAAATTCAAGATGGGAAGCGGGATGGCGAAGGCGGGCTTCAACGCTCTCACGGACTTCCTTGACGTGTCGGTGAACGGAATGGACGCGTCGGAGCTGGACATTCTGCCCACGGACATCACGCCGTGGAACGGTTCCGGCCGCACCGGTTACCAGGTGGCGCTGCGTTTTCCGTCGGCGCCGATGTCGCTGCGCTTTTCGATGTCCCGCAAGAGCGAAAGGCTGTTTGTGGAGCTGGTTCCCGTGGAGGGCGCGAAGGTGGAGCGTGCGCGCGTGACGGTGCGCGCCATTCCGTCGAAGTTCGAGGCGGAGGGCGGCAAATCGCGTTTCTTCGGCTACAGGCGGCAGGTGCGCACGGCAAAGGGATTGTACGACACGGTTCCGCGCAGCAGACCGGCCGATCTGCCGTCCGTCTCGCCGGACGATGTGTTCTACGTGTTCCAGGACGCGGACTTCGACGGGTCCGTCCCCGCGCCCGCTCCGGCGAAGGGCGGAGTGCAGGCGGGGCACGAGCCGGTGAAGGGGTGCGGGCCTTGCGCGCTGATTCCGGAATTCGACGCGGTCGCGTCCGGCCGCGTGCAGGTTACCGACTACTGGACGTCTTCGGTTTCGTTCAATCTGAAGCCTGACTTCACCTCGTTCCGGTTCGCGCTGTGGGAGAACCGCGACAGGATAGTTCCGAACGCCGGATTCGTATGCCCGAAATAATGACGAGGGGCATCTGTTGATTTTCGCCAGAGACTGAGCCGTTCTGCTTCCACGAGAGTGCCGCCGCAAGATTATCCCCAGAACGCCAGATTTAAACATTTGGGATAAAATCCAACGCCGAAAATTATCCCAAAAGTGGCAAAAGCGGATAAATGGGATAATTCATGTTGCCGTGTACAGGGTATTTTGATACAATTGCCTTGTAATGTGTTCTGACTTGTTTCGCTGACTGATGGAGATGTGTTGCGCAGTGTTGACTGGCTTGTGCCGCAGATTGGGCAAGAAGAGCGGATCGACCACAGAAAAAGAGGAGATCATATAATGAGGAACAAGAAAACTGACAATGGCGTCTGCGTGCGTGAGGCGTATGGCGCGGCGGTTGCGGGTATGTTGCTCGGCGTCGTTCTTGCGGCGCAGGGGGCGTTCGCCGCGGCTGTGGCGGACGACGCGCGCGTGGTGAATTGTCCGGAAGGCCCGATCACCAATGTGGTGCGCATGGCGGCGGTGCCGGAGACGAATCAGGGATTCACGGTCGCATTCCGCTTCAAGGCGGTGCCATATGTGAAGCGTCCGGGCCCATGGGAGGGGTTGGTGTTCGCGAACGGCAACGGATGGGACACTGGTTTCCGCGCCACGGTCACGCCGGATCTGGGCGTGTCGCCGGAGGGCTTCAGGATGAGTTTGAGGGTGGTGAAGCCGGAGCGCGGCGGGGTGAGTGTCCCCGTGAAGCAGAAACTCGTCTCGGGTTGCTGGTACCACATTGCTTTCGTTCTCGGCGGCGGCGAATTGAAGAGCTTTCTGAACGGATCGCCGAATGCGAAGAGCAAGTTCGAGGGAATGTTCAGGCGGGCGCACGGCGGGTTCAGCGTGGGACCGGCCGGATATGGAGTGGGATACTATCCGTTCGAGGCGGCGGACTTCAAGGTGTGGGAGCGCGCACTGTGCGAAGACGAGGTGCTTGCCCTTGTGACGGGGAGCGACACGTCTGCGAAGGGCGTGAAGCGCTATCTTGAAAGCATGGACGAAGCGGCGTTCGAGAGCGTGCGCCCCTTGGCATGGAGCACGGCGAAGAAGCTTGCCGACGCCGGGGAGCGTGCAGACGCGGCGGCGCTCTATGCGCTTCTGGCGGCTCGTGCACCCGCTTATCCGTCTGTGGACGGCGGCAATGAGGTGGCCGCGCGCTTTGCGAAGGCGCTGGGCGGCGTGGAGGTTGCGCCTGCGGTGAAATATCCGGAGATCGTTCCGTTCGCGGGATACGGCGCGTTCAAGGATCGCGAGTTCAAACCCGATCTCGACAAGGCCGTGTTCGTGGCCACAGACGGGGACGATGCGAACGGAGACGGGTCTGCGGCGCGTCCGTTCGCGTCGGTGGAGCGCGCGTTGGCGGCAGTGAGGGGACGCGACGCGAAGACAATTCTTCTCAAGGGCGGGCGATACATTCTCGCGAAGGGGATCAAGATAGGCGCGGAGGATTCCGGCGCGGAAGGGGCGCCGCTCGTGGTCGCCGCCGTTCCCGGCGAGACTGTGATCCTGGACGGCGGACGCGAGGTGAAGGGGTTCGCTCCGTCAGGGCGCGGCGAAATCGTCGTGGCCGACCTCAAAGGCCAGGGATATGCGGGGATGGAGCGGCCACTATGCTGGGGCTATGCGCTCTCAGGAAAGGGCGAGAAGCACATCTTGGACTTGTACGAGGACGACGTGCCCGGCGATCTGGCCAGGCACCCGAACAGCGGATTCTTCGCGACGACGTGGGTGGACACGACAAACTGCCTTTTCAAGATCGACATGCCGGACGTCGCGGAATGGGCTAATGAGCCTGAGCTGATGGCGCTCACCTACATGCGCTGGTTATGGGGCGACGAGACTACCGCGCTCAAGATCAACGCCGCCGACGGCACGATGCACATCGACACAAATGTCGTGAAGAAAGTGAAGACGGGCCATCCCGTCAAGTTCCTCAATTCCCTCAAGGCGCTGGACTCGCCGGGCGAATGGTTCCTGGACCATGCGGAGCAGAAGCTCTACTACTGGCCGCGCCGGAGCGGGGGACGCGTGGTGCTGTCGCAGCTCGCCGAGCCGATTCTCTACCTGGACGGCGCGAAGCATGTGGAGGTGCGAGGGCTCGTGGTGCAGAACGGACGCTCCGCCGGAATCAGGGCGCTCAAGTGTGCGCACGTAAAGATCGCGGGGAATACGGTGCGCAATCTCGGAAGCGGAATCGTCGTTGGCGGCAAGGACGTGGTGATCTGCGGGAACCGCATGCGTTCCTTCGCCTTCGGCGGCATTTCCGCGCACGGGGGGGACAGGTGGACGCTTAAGCCGTCCGGAATCCGCATCCTGGGCAACGAGGTTGCTGACATCGAGCGCAAGACGCGGACATACTGTCCATGCGTGCAGGCGGATGGCGTGGGGATCGAGATCGCATACAACCACTTCCACGACTGTCCGTCTTCGGCGATGCGGCTTGAAGGCAACGACATTCTGGTGAACTCGAATCTGGTGGAGAACTGCGTGCTGGAGAGCGACGACCAGGGGGCGGTTGACATCTACGCCAACCCGACGTACGCCGGTATTGAGATAATCGGCAATGTGTGGCGCGACATCGGGCGCGGCGGGCCGTTTGCGCCGTGTGGACAGGCGGCGGTGCGTTTCGACGACATCATCTCCGGCGTGAAGGTGCGGCTCAACCGCTTCTACAACTGCGGATACGCGCATTTCGGCGCCGTGCAGATCAACGGCGGGCGTCTGAACGTGGTGGACAACAACCTTTTCGTGGGATGTCGGCTTGACTGCTCCATCGGCCTCCGCAAGGCGGATTGGTGGCGGAAGACGATGACGGAGGGGTACGCCGCGCCGAAGATCGCCGCCGTGAAGCCGTCGGAAGGGGTTTGGCGCGAACGGTATCCGTATCTCTCCGAGATTCTGGAATGGCCGTGCATGAACTTCCTTTCGCGGAACGTCTATGTTGACACTCCGCGCACGCGCCGGCCGATAGGGGTGAACGGCAGCATCGTTCTGGACAAGGAGCCAGTCTGTCTGCCAGAGGGATTCGACCCTCTGCCGGTTTTGGATCGTCAAACATGTCTGGAGGCAAAATGAAAACGTCTATCAAGTTCGAACTGGCCGCGTTGTGCGCCGCCGCGTCTCTGATGTCGGCATCGTCGGCCGAGGCGGCCGCGACGCAGGATCTTGCGTATTCCTGGGCGCATCCGAGGCTGGTCGTCGTCCAGCTAATGGACGACACGGACAGACACAACGAGCTGTACTTCGAGCGTGAGTACCTTCTCTCGCGCTGCGAGAAGCCGTTTGAAGTGTCCGCGCCTGCGCTTTTCGTGGAGGACTCTCTTTGCGGAGAGGGCGTCGCGTTCTTCCGCCAGGCGCCTCTGCCTCATGCAAGGGCAGACAAGTCGCCCGACTACCGCGTGGACCCTGTGCACGGGAAGATAGTGGTTCTTTCAAACGCCTATCCGTGCGTGAAGCTGCGCTACAGCGGCGGCAGACCGGGGCGCGTGCGCGCGGCGACGGACTTCCACAAGGGCTTCAGGCCGTATGCGGCCGGACGCGACGGGCTCTTTCTCTCGAACACCTGGGGCGACGGAAACCGCGACGCGTGCATCAACGAGCAGTTCCTCATGCGCGAAGTGGAGGCGGGCGCGGAGCTGGGCGTGGATGTGATACAGATCGATGACGGCTGGCAGAAGGGCAGGTCGGCCAATTCAGCGGCGCTCGCAAAGGGCGAGAAGGGGCGCTGGGGGTCGTGGTGGGACGTCGAGGGATTCTGGGACGTCGATCCAGTGCGCTTCCCGAACGGACTCAAGCCGGTCATAGAGAACGCGCGTTCCAAGGGGATGAAGTTCGGGCTGTGGTTCGGGCCCGACTCGTCGAACGACGCGGCGAACTGGGAGAAGGACGCGGAGCTGCTTCTCAAGCTGCACCGCACGCTGGGCGTAGACTACTTCAAGCTCGACTCGATGAAGACGCCCACGCCTCTTGCGCTCTCGCGCCAGGCGATGCTCATGGATCGTCTGATGGACGAGTCCGGTGGGCGGATCACGGTGGACCTCGACGTGACGGCTGGTGTGCGCCCGGGGTATTTCGGCTTTCCGAAGATCGGGCCGGTCTTTGTGGAGAATAGATACATACGGAAGAACGAGACTCGCCTTTGGTGGCCGCACTTCACCTTGAGGAACTTGTGGAGCCTGGCGCATGTGGTCGATCCGGCACGTCTGAGGATGGAGGTTCTGAACCCGGAGAGGATGCCGGAGCTGTATCCGGAAGGCGACAGGCTCGCCCCCGTGCGCTGGCCGCGCGACGCGATATTCGCGATCTCGATGCTCTCGTCGCCTCTCGGCTGGTTCGAGATACAGAATCTCTCCCCTGAGACGGTCTCGGCGTGGAAGCCGCTGATCGCACGCTGGAAGCAGGAGCGCGACGCCGTCCATGACGGCTACGTCTATCCTGTGGGGGCGAGGCCGGACGGTGTTTCCTGGACGGGTTTTGTCACGGCGTCGCGCGACGAAACGGAGGGCACAGTGCTTCTCTTCAGAGAGCTGGACGACCGCGACGAGTACACTCTGCCTCTTTCCGGTCTGATCAAGGCATGCGGACAGAAGGCGGTTGTGATCGGCGGGCGCGGCGAGGTGTCCTTGGACGGGGACGTGCTGAAGGTCTCGGGCTGCGGCAGGCTCGACTTCGTCTGGGTCAAGATCTCGGGAGGGCGGCGAATCAAGTACGTTGCGCATCGCGGGGACTATCCCGACGTGCCCGAGGGGTCGATGGCGGCATACAGGAACGCCGTCGCGAGAGGCAGCGAGATAGTGAAGCTCGACGTGCACCCGTCAAAGGACGGCGTGATAGTGATGAGCCACGATCCCACCTTCAGCCGCACCATGGGGTGGGATGTGAAGATCGCGGACGTGACATGGGACGAAATACAGCGCCATGTGTATCTCCACAAGAAGAGCCCTACGAAGGAGCGCGCCGTCTCGCTTCCGCAGGCTCTTGAGGTTGTGAAGGTCATTCCGGAGTTCTGGATCGACTTCAAGCACTTCGACCCGGAGTTCGCCGAGCGTGTGCTGGCCGAGTTCGCGAAGGCGGGCATCGATACGAGGCGGATAATGGTGGCCACCTACACGCAGTGGGCGCTTCGCTACATGAAGGAGAGGCATCCTGAGATAAGGCGCGTGGGGCACATGGACTTCAAGTTGTGCGACGGGAAGTGGTCGGCGTCGTTCAACCGCAAGCAGGGCGTGTTGTATGCGCCTGCGGCGGACGGTGATGCGTTCTCGGCGGAGCTTGCGGACGGAATCCTCTCGTACGCGAAGGAGATGGGGCTTTGGGGTGTGAACATGTGCTGCAATCCCAATGCGGTCACGAAGGGGTTGGTGGCGCGCCTGAAGGAGAGCGGACTTTGGGTGTCCATAGCGCTGATTCACAGTGCGAATATGGCCAGTGTGTTCAGCGGGTACGCCAACGACTGCGTGGTGACGCGCGACAGGCGAACCGTGAAGCCCATCATGGACGCCGGAATAGATGCCGCAGGAGGCGGCGGCGGACGGTAGGCCCGCCGGTGACTAGGTCACGTGAAGTGATTGGGTAATCTGCAGACAAAACAAGGAGAGCGAAATGACAGGAATGCTTCTGACCGCCCTGACGGTCGATTTTCTCACTGCGGCGGGTCCAGTCCGCCCCGAGCTGCACTCATCGGGTTTCGGCCCCATGATCTGCTCGCAGACGGCGCAGGAGCGCGCCGACATCAAGTCGATGGGGTTCAAGGCCGCGCGCACGCACGACTGGGCCCTGGGGAACGGCAATCAGCGCGTGTGCGACTACTTCCACATCTTCCCGCTGATGCATCTCGACGCGAAGGATCCGAAGAACTACTGGTTCGCCCCCACCGACTATCTTCTAAAGCGCACGCGCGAGGAGATGGGGCTTGACGTCTTCTACCGCCTCGGCACGTCCATAGAGCATTCGGGCAGCAAGGTTCACTTCAACTCGCTGATCCCAGAGGACTTCGACAAGGTGGCCGAGACCTTCGCCGCGACGGTGCGCCACTACAACCGGGGCTGGGCGAACGGTTTCGACTGGGGGATCAAGTACTGGGAGATATGGAACGAGCCGGAGGGAATCGTGTCCATGTGGTGTCCGCCCGGCGGGACGGCGTCCTGCATCGTGCTCGACCACACCCACGACCTAGAGCCGTTTGGCGCGTCGTTCAAGGGCGGCAGGCTCGACCTCGTGAAGCCGGACTTCCATTCGTCCGCCTTCCTTGTTTCGTTCACCGAGAACTGAGGGGACAACATGAAGAGAATTGTTTTCTGGTGCGCGTTTGCGTGTGCGGCGCACGTGTTGGCTGGCGGGGCGGTGTTGTCCGGCGTGACGGACGCCGAGGTGGGGATGTGCTGCGACGGCGTGGTTGTGTTCAACGACCGTGAGTACCAGATGACGTCGGACGCCGCCAAGCGGCTGGCGGGCAAGACGTTCTTCCGCCGCACGATCGGTGGCGACTTTTTCGCCGAGGTGGTGAAGGGCGGCGAGCTGTTTGTGGTGACGCCCACCGAGAAGGCCGGCAAGTTTCTTTCACAGGGGAAGACACTCGCCGCCCTCGGCTTCGAGAAGTTGCCGGGCGAGCCGTTCCAGGCGTTCGGCGTCAACAAATGCGACATCTCGGACATCTGGCGCAAGGACATGAAGCCCGGCGAGAAGCTCGAGCTCGGCAAGTGGGCGCTCGTGTGCGGGTTTGACCCCGCCGGACAGCCCCAGCCCGACCCGGCGATGAAGGAGAAGGAGGAACGCATCCTCGCCTATCTGAAGGGGACTCCGAGCGAGACGGAGGCGCCGCGCGACATCCTGAAGAACAATCCCGACTACGTCGTGTTCGTGCCGAAGCAGCCGCGCGCGAAGGAGAAGCGCGACCCCGCGAAGCCCGGCGACATCTACAACGACCACTTCCAGGTGATCTGCAACCCCTCCAACCAGCATCTATACGCCTTCTGGACGCAGGCCTCGCGCGAGTCGGACATCGACCAGCACATCGCGTTTTCGAAGAGCGTGGACAAAGGCGTCACCTGGACACCCCCCGTGGTCCTCGCCGGTTCCCCCAACAAGAAGAACCCCGCGCTGCTCGCGAGCTGGCAGCAGCCGATGCTCGCGAAGGGCGGCCGCCTCTACTGCCTCTGGAACCAGCAGACCACGAGCCGCGGCCCGCACTGCGGCATGATGTTCGGCGCCTTCTCGGACGACGACGGCGACACGTGGAGCGCACCGAAGCTCGTGCCTTTCACGGAGCGCATGGACGCCGACCCCGCCGACGACCACATCCCGCCGAGCTGGTGCAACTGGCAGCGTCCGCTTCGCCTAGGCGAGAACGGCAAGTACTTCGTGGGCTGCTCGCGTCACGGCAAGGCGCCCTACGACGAGCGCCACGGCTGCAAGATCGAGTTCTGGCAGTTCGAGAACATCGACGAGAACCCGCTCGTGCAGGATATCCGCATCAAGTACCTCTGCACGAACCGCCATGCGCTCTCGGCCAAGGACCTGGAGAACGCGGGCGGCTTCCGCGCGAGCGAACCCGCGCTCGAGGAGGCCGCGCCGGTGCGTCTGCCGGACGGACGCATCTTCGCGATCATGCGCTCGTCCCTCGGTTCGCCCGTGTGGGTGCAGAGCCGCGACGGCGGCGCCACATGGAGCGTGCCGAAGATCCTGAAGGACGCCGAGGGTAAGCCGTACCTTCACCCGCGCTCGCCGTGCCCGATGTACGACTGGAAGGGTCCCGAGGCCGCGAGCGGGAAGTACTTCGCGCTTGTGCACCAGACGTTCGACTTCAACGACCCGAAGCGCAACGCCTACCAGCGCCGCGGCCCGCTCTACCTTATCGCGGGCGAGTTCGACCCGGACGGCGAGCAGCCGGTGAAGTTCAAGGCGCCGAAGCTCTTCGCGCCGCGCAAGAACGGCAACTCGTTCTACACGAGCTACTGCATCCTCGACGGCAAGGGCGTGCTCTGGTACAACGACATGAAGTTCTACCTCTGCGGCCGCGTGATCGGCCCCGAGTGGTTTGAATGAGGAAGCCTACCGGCGAATCCTGACGCCGGTGGCGGAATGGGGCGGAAGCTCCACCACGAAACGGTCACCGTCGCGCCGGACTGGGGTGGAAACAATTCTTACGTTGTCGGGCGCTTCCTCGTTCGTAGCGTAGGCGGACGGCCCCACGAGCGACTCCGCAAGAGCTTGGCTCTCCGTGCCTTCGGCGGGGAGGACGACTTCCTGCGCGGACAGCGACCGGTTGAGGATGAACCACGCCGTTCGCCGCCCGTCGGCCGAACGCGAAAGCTGCGCGTCCACCACTGGCACGTTGCGCATCGACTTCTTCTCCACGGCCTCCACGCGCAGGTTGCGCACGCAGACGATGTCCCTGCCGCTGCCCTCGCGCCGGAAGCGGATCACGAGCGAGCCAGGGTTGTCCTTCAGCGGCGCGTAGGTGCAGGAGATTGGAATCCAGTCTCTCCCGTTGACGCTGGTGGTGGAGATGCAGCTCTTCGTGGCGAGCCAGCCGCGTCCGTCGCCGATGTCCAGACGGAATCCGGTCTTCGATGTTCCCTCCGTGCGGAGTTCGCAGGAGAGCCGCCAGTCGCAGGGACGTCCCTTGGGCAGTCCGTGCGCGCGCGCGGCCACGTGGAAGAAGTTCATCTGCCGGTCGTCCAGGAAGTGCAGGCGCGTCTCGCCGTCCGGCAGTGTCTCCAGCCGCGTACCGGTGGCCGGCCCGTTGCCGTTCGCGTAATGGAATTTTGCCTTTTCAAAGACGTTGCGTCCGCGCCATTCTTCCGGATAGTCTGAGGATTCGGCTCCTGCATGTGGCGGTGCCTGGATCTCCACGGGGACGAGCGTGTCGAGCGCATGGTGGGCGTAGAGTCCGAAGACAAGGGCGTTGGGGCGCTGGACGAATGCGCCGGTCGTACCCCGCACCATGCCGAATCCTTCATTGACGAACTGCCAGTAGTTCGCGTGTGCCACACGCGGTTCAGCCGCCACTGCCATGAGCGTCTGGGCGTTGACGAGCGCTGCGGTCAGCGTCTTGAAAGCGTTCTGCCTGGTGTTGAACTCGGTGAGGGCTATGGGCGTGTTGGGGTTGGAAAGGGCGGCTTTCAAGCGGGCGAGGCCGTTGGTGAGGAACGTCTTGCGGCCGTCGAACAGCTCCAGGTACTCATCGGCAGTTTCGCGTTCGGGCGCGTCGCAGTAGGAATGCACCACGACGAAGTCCGCCACTGCGCCGACCCGGTCGAGCACACACAGGTCCCAGGGGGAGTTGCCGAAGCCGGAAAGCACGGCGCCGAGCTTGACCTTCGGGTCTGCGGCGCGCATGGCGTCGCGGAAGGCGAGGTAGGATTCGGCGTAGTCGGCGGCGGCGATGTGACGCGGCTTCTCGCCCTTGCGTGCGTGGGTGCCGTGGTAGGTCTCGTTGCCGTACTCGAACCAGACGGCGTTCCAGGGGGCCGTGCGTCCGCGCGTGGCTCGCTTCATCGCCCAGGGATGGGCGGCGTCGGCAGGGGAGTTCAGGAACTCCACGTACTCGGCTGCTTCCTGCGGCGTGCCGCGCATGGCACTGATGCCGAGCAGCGGCGCCGCGCCCACGGCCTCGCACATGTCCATGAACTCCACCACGCCCAGCACCCGGTAGGTGCCGACGAGGCCAGCGTTTCGCTTCCAGTCGAAGTTGTGCGTGCCTCCGCAGCCGCCCGGGTAGCGCAGTGAGCCGAAGCCGATCTTCCGCTGCAGGTCCACCAGCGCCGGGTCGGGCGTATGCGAGCCGGTGAGCAGCAGACCGTATCCGTCCTTGCCGTAGGCGAGGTGGTTGACGCCGATGAGGCCACGTCGCATCGGCACGATGGGTCCCGCCAGCGGAACCAGTTCTGTGCACGGGACTGCACCTGCGGCGAAGACTACCACGAGGATTGCGAGAAAGGGGGCTCTTTTCATTTCCGATATGATACCAAATATGGCGGCATTTGGACACGGACAGTCGCGGGGAACGACAATAGGAACGACAATAGGGTCTGACCCCAGACGGGTGTGACAATAGTGTGACAATAGGGTCTGACCCCAGAGGGAGTGTGTTTGAGGTGTTGAGGGGACTTTACTCTGACTTGATGGGTGGGGAAAGGGCTATGCGCGGTTGTATTTGAGGCTGTGATAGTTGGGAGATTTTGCGCGATGGCAAAACCGCACATGCCACGCAAGTGTTTTTCGCGCGGTTTTCGATTTGAGTTCTTCTTAGGGGTGTCGAGCGATTCGGCTCTGGTCTTCGTGAACTATGCCCCTTGTCGTCGGGTGGCCTTCAGGCAACTCGGGTGGCCATCGGCGCTGAGCGTTGCCCGTGCGACGAGTAGATGTCACCGACAATGTGGTTGGGACGCCACCTGCGCTGGCGGTCCGCCGCGTCGTGCACATGGGTTTCCACGAACCTCCGGCTGCCTATCACGACGCCGTTCGAGAAGCGAAGGTCGCGTCCGGTAGGCTCGACGACGTCCTTCCACGAGAACCTGCCTTCCTCCTTGCAGCGCTTGAACACGGCCACAAGGAACGCGAGGCCGGCCTGCGCACGCACGTCGCCGCGCCGCGCGGCACCAGGCGCTCCCCAGACATAGTCGGGGCCACTTCTCACCATCCCAGCAGACACAGGGTTATGGTGTATGTACTTCATGCACGTCGCTAGGTATCTGCCCTCCTCCACCAAGGGGCTTTTGAATCTTCCCGTCCAGAGCGTTCCCACGTGCCCGTGGCTGGTGTTGTACCACTGCGCGACACGCTGCTTGAATGTCTTGGCGAACTCGCTGACGTCGTGCATCCTGCGGCGGAAGCGGTTCGCTTCGGCCTCGGCTACGGCGCCCCGGCCGTCCTTTCGCATCTGCCCCCAGCGGAGCTCCAGGCGGCGAGCCTCGGCCTCTCCGTACAAGGCGCGGACGCGCCTGAGTACCATGTCATCCGGAATCGGATCGTCGGGTGAAGGGACACAGACTAGAAGGTGGAAATGGTTGTCCATGAGCATGTACGTGCCCACGACGACACCCGAGAACTCCGCCGCTGCGTGCAGAATCTCGAGCATCTTCTTTTTCACTTTGTCGTCCATGAAGTGCGCCTGGTTGGCGATTCTGGATATCATGTGGTAGAACGACCTCTCGTTCGGTTTTACTCTTCTGGGCCTTGCCATGTCAGGACTCCTTTCTTTCTGTTGCGTTTTTTCGCCGCCCCACGCGGGGTGACACGTAAATGATAGCAATTCTGGCCGGAAGAATTGTCAAGCTATTGTAAAAGTATTGTAAAAGTATTGTAAAATGGGAAAGTGCGAATGAGCTATCCTAGGGACCTGAACCCACACTAATACTAGGTACAGGTACGGGACCTGGTCCTACAACTGGTTCAGACCGGCAACAGGGTCTGACCCCACGAAAGAATGCCAAGTCGGCTCTCCAGGACCTGGCCCCACGCAGATGTGGGACCTGGCCCCACATAGACGGAGCCCCATGGGACCTGGCCCCACAACTGGCACAACACGGAAGGACGGTATTCTGCTATAATATGCGTCATGGCGAAAAAAAGAACATCCAAGAAGGTGAAGTCTCATACCCTGCCGATCGTTAACAACGACTGGAATGAAGTTTAAGGCGGGCGTCAGGGCGGGGTTTAATCACAAAGAAGGAAACAAGAATGAAAAGGAAAACTGGAGTTAAGAAGTCGGCGATTGTTGCGTTCGCCGCGTGTTTGTGTCTTTCGCCCACAGAGGCGGGCGATGCGTTTCTGAATGGGTTCACCCTGAACGAAGGGCGCCGCATCGCCTTTACGCAGGCCCTGCCGCGCATGAGAAACGCCGACACGGGCAAGCCGTGCGGATGGTACAACAACAAGGATCTTGCGATTCCTGGCGTGCTGACGACAACCGACCGGTCGTATGGCGAATTCCTTCACTGTCTGCGCAACGTAATCACTGATGAACGTGCGCTGGTGTTTGTCGATGGGCGCACGTTCATGGTGAACAAGAACTGGATCCGCGACCACGTCCATGTCCTGAAGGGTATGCGCCATTGGGAATACGACTATGCGGGCTACGTAGACTTCACCATTGACCACCAACGCGACGACGGGTGCATTCTCGAGCTGATAAAACAGGCCGACGACTATCATTGGAAGTTTGCCGCGCCAGAAAGCCGCAAGTTCTTCCCGGAGGACAACCTTGCGATGTCGCGTCTTGACATCGAGGCGGACGTGGAGTACCTGCTCGTCGAGGGCGCGGTCTACTGCTATCGCATTTCGGCGGACGACGCCTGGCTTGCGCGCGTGCTACCCCGGCTTGAGAAGGCGATAGACTACATGACGTCCGACCCGCAGCGTTGGGATCCCAAGTACGGGCTCGTCAAGCGCGGCTATACGATAGACACGTGGGATTTTACGTATCTAAAGGAGTCCGGCAACGACAGGACGCTTAAGCCCGACACGCCCCAGGCGATCATGCATGGCGACAATTCGGGCGTGTTCCAGGCCATGAACCAGCTCGCCTGGTTCAACGAGCGCCTCGGGCGCGGCGACAAGGCCGCATCCTGGCGCAGGCGCGCTGATGCGCTGAAGGAGAACATGTACAAGCACCTCTGGAACGGGAAATTCTTCATTCACCAGCTTCCGCTCAACGTGCCGCCGGTCGACGGACACGAACGCGAGCGCCTTTCGTTGTCCGCCGCCTATGACATGAACCGGGGACTGATGTCCGTCGATGACTGCCGCAAAACGATAGGAGAGTTCATTCGGCGGCGCAAGACCACCGAGTGCTTCGCCGAATGGTTCACTGTGGACCCGCCATACGATTTTACATTCTGCCGCCATCCGAAAGGCGACTACGTAAACGGCGGAATCTGTCTCTTCACGGCCGGAGAGCTGGCAAAGGCGGCGCTTGAAAACGGATACGAGGAATACGGGTGGGACATCCTCTCCCGCGTCAAGAGAATGGCGGAGCGTGACCATGCGCTCTATTTCCTCTACGACCGCAAGACTGCGAAGAGCATCAATCCTGAAATGGGTCCAAGTTCCTGGGGCGCCGCCAGCATCCTTTCCGCCTTCGACGAGTCGCTTGCAGGCGTACGGGACGTCGGCGTAAAGTACGACGCAATCCGCTTTTCGCCGCGTTGGCCGGTTACGGGCATCGGCGAACTGCGCTACTTCACCGGATACGAGGCGGCGCGTGCATTCGTTGATGTCCGGCACGTCCTTGCCTCGGACGGCATGCGCTACCGCGTCCAGTCGCCGGCGAGGCATCTGGACGCGTATCTGCTTTTGCCGCGCGGCCGCCGCGCAAAGGAGGTTCTGGTAAACGGCGCACCGCAGACGTTCGCCGTCTCGACCGTCGGCGAGTCCGTCTACGTAGACTTCAAACGCGAGGGGACGGGGCTTTACGACATAGAGGTGCTGTTCAGCCCGATGTCGGATGGGGAATAAAACCGACCAGGGGAATGCCGGGCTTGAAAATGGGATGCTTCTGCTTCTACATTGCTTTCCCATCTCTTGTATGATATAATGACATCGCTTTGGAGGTGTTGTTGCGGTAAATGCCAGTTTGCATTTGCGGCGACGTTGGCATTTGCGATCAGACAATAAGGCGAACAATGATGATGACGACGAAAAAGACGACGGTGGCGCTGGCTTTGATGGCAGTCTGCGCCGGGCAGGCGTGCGGCGAGGAGCTTTTTGCGGACTTCACGCAGGTGGTGGGCAAGGTAAGGCCCGCACTTCATTCCGCTAGCTTCGGCGGGCAGCTCACCGGCTCCTACTCGGCGAAGGCGCAGAAGATACTGGAGCCGCTCCATCTATATGCGGCGCGCACGCACGACTGGGCGCTCGTCAACGCCGGCCAGCGCATCTGCGACACGCATTTCGTGTTCCCGCTCCAGAACAAGGATCCGTCCGATCCCTCAAATTACTTCTTCGCGCCGACCGACGAAATCCTCGACAGGACAATCCATCTGCTGGATCTTGACATACTATACAGGATGGGAACGTCCATAGAGAGCGTGAACGGGCGGCGCAAGGGCGACGTCAATCCCCGCTACTACAACAGCGTGGAGCCCGAGGACTGGGAGAAGTACGTCGGCGCGCTGGAAGGCATCATCCGCCACTACACGGAGGGCTGGGCGGACGGCTACAGGTGGAGCGACAGGATGCGATACTGGGAGCTGTGGAACGAGCCGAACGACCGTCCGGGCGGCAGCTGGATCGTGAAGTCGCAGAATCCCGACCCGAAGTTGAACTACGAGCGGTTCTTCGACTTCTTTGTGTATACGCTCAAGCGGCTGAAGACGCGCTTCCCGAATCTGAAGTTCGGCGGCCCGGCGATGTGTCCGCCATCCGACACGTGTTTCTTCGACGAGAAGTTCATGCGCGGTCTTCTCGAGAAATGCCGCGCCGCAGGATACACGCCCGACTTCGTCTCCTGGCATACATACTACCACGAACCCGACCTGGTGATCGAGCAGCCCGCGCACATGCGCAAGCTCTGCGACGAGTACGGGTTCAAGGACACGGAGCTGTTCATCGACGAGTGGCACTACATCTACGCGCTGGGGAAGGACTTCTGGGGGAAGTCGTCGCCGGAGTCGATGGCGAAGCGCGTCCATCCCACGACAGGTCTTTTCGGAATCAATTCGGCTATCTTCACCTTGCAGGTCTTGATCGGGCTGCAGCAGACATGTCTTGACCAGGCGTATTTCTACGGCTGCAGATACGACGGGATATGGGGCGTCATGCTGGGGAACGGCACTTACAACAAGGTCTACTACGGGCTTAAGACTTTTGGAACGGCCGTGGCGGCGGGCGACCGCATAGTCAAGACGCAGGGGTCGAAGCCGGTGCGGCTCTTCGGCGTGACGTCGGCGGACGGCGCGAAGAAGGTGCTGATAGTCTCCGCCTTCAAGTGCCCCGCAGGGACGATTGAAGTGGAGGTGAAGGGGATCGCTCCTGACGTGCCTGCAAGAATCAGCTGCCTGGACGACAAGAACGATCTTACGCCTGTGGAGGCGGTTCGCGACGGAAACAAGTTCAAGTTCGTCAAGGCCGACGGCCATTCGTCTGCATGGCTTGTTGAGTTCGGCAATTTCTAAGGCCATCATAGAGCAGGGCGATCGCCGAGGAGTTCCACAAGGCATCCCCTGAAACGAAACTCGCCTACCAGCACGGCCCCTACCGAAACGATTCCCAGCTCGCCGTGTTTCGGGCCATGCACGAGGCCACGGGGTTGCCCGTCGGGTCGCGTCCGGGAGGCGGCCAGCTTTACGACTACAATCCGAACGAGCAGATGTGCAAGGCGTTTGCGGCGGCAAGGCAGCGTCGGAACCTTGGCAACCCCGAATGGATCGATGAATGGTGTCCGGAAGTCGAGACGTGTCCGCGCGCGTTCGCGAGCCGCACGGCGCAGGGGATTCTCAACGAGGCGTTCGTCAATCTCGCGATGGGGATGAACTGTATAAGCTTCCTCATCATGGACACGCGGGCCGAGACGGATGAATGGTACGGGGAGAACTTGCTTGCGCCGCTTGCCGCCGAGAAGCCGCTGTTTGAGGCGTATCGCCGCCACAACGCCGGGACGCTTCCGGCGGGATTCGCGGATGCGACGAAAGCGGGGGCGTTGAAGTTCTACCGTTTTGCGCTTGCAGGAGTTCCAGTTTTGCCCGGGCCCGGCAAGGCGTATGGAGAGGTGAAAGATGCGGATGTGTTGTTCGAGATCGAGAACATGTCGTCGTCGAAACTCATGGATCTTCGCCGTCGTTTCGACAAGCGCGCGGGCGGCAAGACGCCGGTGGTGGTCGAGACGCCGACGGTCGGTCTGGTGATTCCGCGTGTGGCGGCGGACGGCACGCTACGGAGCGTGGCGTTGCTCAATGCGCGGATCGACGTGCAGAAGCCCGCCAGATTGCGTCTGCGCGGCGTTCCGCATGGAACAACATCGGCCGTCTGGCACGCATTGCGCGGAAAATCCGTCTCCCTGTCGCTGGAACGCGATGGCGCCGACGCCATGGCCACGATTCCTGCCCTGTCTGCGTGGAACTGCGGCTGGCTTGAAATTAAATGACGGCGGCTGATCGTTCTATCGGCACCATATCAGTCTGTGATGTGAATTTTATGGTCCGTTTCCACCCTTGTATTCTGTAGGGGTATATGATATCATTATGGAGTTTCCGCGACGAGGTGGCGTCGGCTGGGTTGCTGGCGTGGAAGTCTCGTCAAGGTCAGGGTACGAGAGGATACATGACTCCACTCAATCTGGAAAGTTGAAAATGAAGAAACACATGCTGATGATAGTCGCGGCGGCGGCCGCCGCGACTTGCCACGCGGGCATCAAGTACTGGGACAACCCAGATTTCAAGGCGTTCGACGTCGGCGACTACGTGCAGGACGGACTCGTCCTCAACTACGATGGCATCCGTAACGCCGGTGCCGATCAGCCGCATGATTCCAACGCGACCACGTGGAAGAACCTCGGCTCTGGCGGCGCACCATACGATATGCTGCGGAAAGGCAACCCGACATCATCCTGCTGGACAGACACAGGCTATTATTTTGAAGGAAAAACATTGTTTGTCGCTCCAAACAAGTTCTCCGTTCCAAACGCCTACGAAGTTGAGTCTCTGGTCAATGCGGAACATGCAAAACAGATCGATATCGGATACGTGTTTTTCTTGAGCACCGCGTATCCACGATCCAGCAGTAACGATGGTTGGCGGTGGGGATCGATTGGCATCAGGAAGGCCGGGACGACGTACAACCAAAATATGGGCGGTACGCAATACAATGGAACGCTGAACCTCAACACGGACGGTGTCGGCGCCGGGACGGCGCAACGCCCCGTGCTTCTTGATGAATCGTTTGAATATCTGACCGCTGTCGCAAACAAGACATATTCCAGCATCTTCACCGGACTTCAGGAGCCTACGGGAGCGCCAGGTCGCAGCGGACTTGCGAGCGGCAAAACGGCACTTTCGGGCAACTCTCTCTACCCCTATATCGGAGGTCATGACAGCGGGGGCGAGACGACATACTCCGAGGCTATTGTCGGCACGATCCGCAATTTCCGCTACTACTCCGCGCCGTTGTCCTATGAGCAGCGTGCGTGGAACCGCGTTGTCGATGAGGCTCGCTACTTTGGACGTCGCGGCGCGATTCCCGTGACGAACGTCGTTGTTTCCTGCACAATAGACGGCGTGGCTGACAGCCATTTCGCGCTTGATGCGGAGGGCTTTACTTTTACTGCGCCTGCCAGCAGGACGGTCAAGGGGCGGCGCTATGTCCTTGGCGGCTACACGCTTGAAACGTGGAATGGCTCTGCATGGGGCGAGCCTGCCGCGCATAATGGCGAAACGTCCTGTACACTCTCCAACACGTCGGGAAAAGTCCGCCTTACGTGGCAGTATTCGCGTCCCGAGGGCGAAGGTTATCTCGTCGTTTATGACGCGGAGGATTATGTTCAGGATGGGCTGGTCTGGCACTATGACGGCATCCGCAACGTCGGCACCAATGTGGGCCACTGCCAGACCGCCTCGGTTTGGGCAAACCTTGGCTCGGAAGGTGCTACCCGCAACCTCGTGCCATTTACGTGGAAGGCCGGCGACCAGGGACATTGGGAGGCGGACGGCTATGTGTTCAAGGGCAACAGCGTGTGGCAGTTTCTCTCCGTTCCCTACACGGCTCCCGCCACATTCACGATGCAGACTCTTATAGACGCCACCACCGCCCAAGGTCAGGTTTCCAACTTCCCGTACATCTACTCCGGCTCCTACAACAAATTCGGATTGGCGTTGTGGGCGCCCACCAGCTTCTGCTATGCCAATTCGCAAGGGGAAGACCGGGAAAACATGCCGCGCTTTACCCATTCTTCGCGCAGGTACGATTACGCGACCACGATCCTCGACGGAAGCAACAACACCATGGCTACGTTCGATGGCACAACTGCGCCGACGAGCGGCAGCTACACAACAGGCTTCCGCCAGTTTGACAGTGCAGTCCAGTCGTATGCGCTCAATGACTTCCGCATAGGCGGCTTCGGCGCCGACACGGGTTCGCTTGTCGGCAAGATCAAGAGTCTGCGCTTCTACCCGAACAAGGTTCTTTCGACCGCCGAGCTTGAGCAGAACCGAAGGGTCGATGAATGGCGCTTCTTCCATCGTCCGTCCGTTACGAACGTGGTGGTGGCCTCGGACACGACCCGCCCGTTCCTGCACGGCAACGAGTCGGAAGGCCCGTGGCAGGTCTCAGGTTCCTACACGTTCACTGCGCCAGAGAGTGCGACCTTCAAGGGCATAGATTACGCCTGCGACGGCTACATGATCGAGACGTGGAACGGCAGCGCATGGGGCACGCCCGTTTCGCACGAGGGTGCGTCCTACGCCTACACGACCGCCGCCGGGCTCGTCCGCATCACATGGAAATGGCGCGCGACGCACGGCGTCCGCTCTGCCGCAGACTACGGCATGGAGGACTACGTTCAGGACGGTCTCGTCGTGAACTACGACGGCATCCGCAACGCGGGGCCAAACGCGGCGCACGATCCCAGTGCCGCCACATGGGTGAACTGCGCCAATCCCGGCGTCTACGACCTCATGCGCTATTCACTCGCCAATTCTGCCTGGACAAATGAACAAGTAGCGGGTTCGTGGACGGACAACGGTTTCGTGTTTGCCAAGGATGCCGTATTTCATCAGTTTACACCGTTCACCGCCCCTTCGCAGTATTCCATACAGACGCTTGTAGATGCCAAGGCATCTGACCAGAACGGCATTGGCTACATCATGTGCGACCACAATGCCGCTGAATGGTGGAAGGTTGCCGTTGGTTTGCGCAGCACCGATTTTATCGCCAATACATTCTATTTGGTTTCCACATTCATTCCTTCAGCGGACAAACGTCCTGCCATCGCCGGAAGCACATTCACGTACGCAACTGCGATGATGAACGTGAATGACGCCGTTATGTTTGCGGGAACGACAGCGCCATGGACAGCCCCGTCAACAGGCGGTACGACTGGTCATTACAAGGATACTACGAAAACGCAAGGCAACTCGGTGTTCGGAAACGGCTACAGCATCGGCGGACATTATCCTAGGACGGACGAGCTTTTCAAGGGAACGCTCAGGAGCTACCGCTTCTACAACCGAGTCTTGACCGATGCGGAAGTGGCCCACAACCGGCAGGTTGACAACGCTCGCTACTTCGGCGAGTTGGCGATGACGAACGTGTTTGTCGAGGCTTGCGGCGGAACGCAGACCGAGACGGGTGCGTACAAGGTCGAGGGCAGCTGGACGTTCACGGCGGCAACTACGGTCAACGCGCGCGGAGAGACCGTTCCTGCGGTACGCCACTCCGTCGAGGCGCTTGTCAATGGTGTGTGGACTAACAAGCAGATCCACGACGGCAACGCCTACACCTACACAGAAGGGACAAGTCCCGCGACGGTTCGCCTGAGATGGCTTGGCCACCCGCATGGTATGATCATGTCGATCAAGTAAGGTCGCGTGGGCGGCTTGGTATTTCCCGTAGCCTGCTTACGAGTATGAATGGTTTTGCGGTTGTAATCGGTCACTGAAATGCAGGTGGTGATTTTGCCGTGTAGAAGTGTAGAAAATGGAGATGATTGGGAGCTGGGGCTCTGCCCCAGACCCCGAAAGCAGGCCAATCACAGGCGATTGACAGGCGT
>Ga0265299_10000851_pt1 | contig 36926 bp, 28 predicted proteins | sample AusTroGonzalo_MG_4_FD_193485 | JGI IMG/M metagenome (GOLD analysis project Ga0265299, IMG submission 193485) | Bovine rumen microbial communities from tropical cattle in Woodstock, Queensland, Australia - Gonzalo_02 | ecosystem: Host-associated > Mammals > Digestive system > Stomach > Rumen ... | reverse complement strand
GCACTATATTTTGTTCCTTTTCCGTTATAATCGGATTAATTCTGTGAAATACGAGATAAATGCACTCATTTCGACTTCGCTCAATGACCGGAAAACGGTTGCTGAGCCTGTCGAAGCACTACCTCACACAACGAATATAGTGCTTGCATGTCTTAGCGATCTCCAATAAGCCACCATCGTTGAAATCTATGAAAAAAGCGTATTTCCCAGAGCCATAGGAGGCGGTGGTTGAAGACCAAAATTCTTTTGTGTCACCCAATTTGCTAAAGTTGCTTCCATTCCTTCCGTTACAAAGACCACCAATACCCATAACACTACGAGTTATACCTGCTTTTTCAGAAATTGGGCAGGAGCCGCCTGTCTGTGTTTCAGAATGATTTTGAATAAGTGTCCTGAGTTCATCTATATTCGGCAATCTCCAGTCAGTAAAACCGCTCTCAGTAAGGTCTTCACAGTACTGTTTCGCACTGCTCCAATTCATTTTGTTGGAAGAAGGGTCTGACCAGATGAGGTTACCGATTTTACGGTCTTTAAGATACCTTGCAGCCTGCTCCTGCTTTTCTCTTTCTTTCTGAAACTTCCTGATTTTGCCTTTTGCCTTCATTTCGCATTCACCGTCAGGAAACGAGTCAAGATAATCCTGCCACGCTTCGAGAGAATCTTCCTCTTCAGCATATTCACACGCTTTTGCATCACGGGCTGAACTGTTGTTTGAACCGGCATATCCTGAAGATGAACCCGAATTTCCGCTGTTTCCCGATTTCTCCTGCCGTTTCAGCCTGAGAATAGCCATGTCGGCATCCATAGAACAGATACCTTTCGGGTGATGATCCAAATATTTTTCCCAATCTTCAACCGTGTTTCGGCTTTTGGCAAGCTCACAGCCCATTTTGTCAAGTTCCTTGTCAGCTTCTTCTATGCAGATACCGTCAGGATATCTCTTTTTATACGCTATCCAGCCAGCAGCATCACGGGATGAACGAGCCTTTTCGCACGCAAGCTGGTCATCGGATTTTTTTGGTCTGAGACTTTCGTCTCTTTCACCGAGCAGCTGTCTGATAAGACCTGCTATTGCCATATCTTTAGAATCATCATTCTTATTGAACTTGGCTTTTCCGCTGTGTGTAGTTGTTGCGGTTTCCGTATCGGTGATTTCTGCAAACATGCGAAAACTGTTTCCGTCGGTTTTAATCCAGCTTGTAACTACATATCTGGCCGAAATCTGTTTTCCTAATTCTATTGCATAGTTTTTGTCTTTGTTGAGCTGGTGTGATTTTTTGACATGCTGCGCAATGGCTGACTCCATCTCATCTTTGCTCATGACAGTGAATTCCTGAGACTGTACAAGTTCGTCACGCATCAAATCGGCGATAAGTTCCGCATCGTATTGGGAAAGCTTGTTCTTGCCTACAGTTTTATTGTCTATTTCCCAAACAGCTACAACGGGTTTCGCGGCAAATAAGCCGAAAGAAAGCAAAATCAGTGTTAAAACAATGAAAATTTTTTTCATTCTTTCTCCTTTTTTACCCAACCACATTCACGAGTTTGCCAGGGATGTAGACGACTTTCTTGATTTCACCAGATTTGAGGAATTTCGAGTAGTCTTTCGCCCTGACTGCGGCTTCGACTTCCGCTGCTGTGACGTTTGCGGGGAAGTTCATTTTGTCGCGGAGCTTGCCGTTTACCTGGACTACGACGAGTATCTCGTCTTTGACGAGCGCTTTTTCATCGAGTTTGGGGAACGGGGTTTCGGCGATTTCCTTCATTCCGCAGATTTCGGCGAGTTCTTCGGTGATGTGCGGCGCAAACGGGTTGAGAAGGAGGATTATCGAGCGGAGTGCCTGGGCGAGAACCGCTTTTTCGATGTCTGTTTCGGGCTTAAGTTTGTATGCCGCGTTGACAAGTTCCATGATCGCGCTGATCGCGGTATTGAAGTGGAATCTTTCGATTTCGTCACCGACTTTTTTGATTGTTTCGTGGGTTTTAGCCCAGAGTTCCTTGCCGTTGCCTTCAACATTTTCGGGATCGGCAAAGTTTCTGATGATCTCTTCGTTCGCAGTGACGATGTTCCAGATCCTTGTGAGGAATCTGCTGCACCCTTCGACGCCTTCTTCCGACCATTCGAGGTCTTTCTCGGGCGGAGCCGCGAAGAGGACGAAAAGTCTCGCCGTGTCAGCGCCGTATTTGTCGATGAGAACAAGCGGATCGACTACGTTTTTCTTCGATTTGCTCATTTTTTCGACTCTGCCGACGTTTACCGGAGAATCATCGGAAATGGTGTAATATTTTCCGTCTTTCTTGTAAACTTCGTCAGGATATAAGTATCCGGAATCGTTGGAATAAGACTCCATGCAGACCATTCCCTGCGTAAGAAGGTTCCTGACCGGCTCGCGGAATCCGACATAACCTAAATCGGCCAGGATTTTTGTGAAAAATCTGGTGTAGAGAAGGTGCATTACGGCGTGTTCGACTCCGCCGATATACTGGTCGACCGGCATCGCGTGATCGACTTCTTTGCGTGAGAAGGGAACGTCCGAACTCTTCGGATCGCAGTATCTCATGTGATACCACGAACTTTCGACGAAAGTGTCCATCGTGTCTGTTTCGCGTGTCGCCTTGCCGCCGCAGCATGGGCAAGTCGTCTCGTAAAATTCGGGCATATCCTTGAGCGGGCTTGTAACGCCTGTAAATTCTACGTTTTCCGGAAGTCTGACAGGAAGATTCTCGATTTTTTCGGGAACCGTGCCGCATTTCGGGCAGTTTATCATCGGGATCGGTGTTCCCCAGTATCTCTGGCGGCTGATGCCCCAGTCGCGAAGCCTGTAGTTGATGCCTATCCTTCCTTTTCCCTCTTTGATGACGTAGTCGCTGATCTTCTTTTTTGCGTCAGTCGATTTTGTGCCGTCGAAAATGCCGCTGTTGACGAGGACGCCGGGCTCGGTGTAAGCCTCTGCAAGCGGTTCTTCAAGAGCTTTGTCTTCAGGCTGGATAACGATTTTTACCGGAAGACCGTACTTCTTTGCAAAGTCGAAATCGCGCTGGTCGTGAGCCGGAACCGCCATTACGATTCCCGTTCCGTAGCCCGCAAGGACGAAGTTCGCGAAGTAGAGCGGAACCTTCTCGCCGGTGAGCGGATGGATCAGATATTTTCCTGTGAAGAAGCCTTTCTTTTCATAGTTTTCATCGCGTGTTTCAAGGTGCAGACGTTTGACCTCGTCGATAAATGCCTGCATCTCGGCGCGGTTTGGAGCGTCTTCAAGAAATTTCGCCGTGAACTCGTGCTCGACCGCCATGCTGACGAAAGTTACACCCATGAGCGTGTCGGGACGGGTCGTAAAGACTGTCGCGGTTTCGTCGCTGTCGGCGAATTTGAAGTCGATGTAGGTACCTTCGCTTCTGCCGATCCAGTTGCGCTGCATCTCTTTTACGTTGTCGGGCCAGCCTTTGAGTTCGTCAAGGCAGTCGAGAAGCTCCTGCGCGTAGTCCGTGATTTTGAAGTACCACTGCTCGATCTTGCGTTTTTCGACCTGGCAGCCGTGACGCCAGCAGATGCCGTTTTCGACCTGCTCGTTTGCAAGAACGGTGTTGCATTTCGGGCACCAGTTGACTTCGCTGTTCTTTTTGTAGACAAGACCGCGGTTGAACATTTCGATGAAGAATTTCTGTTCCCAGCGGTAGTATTCCGGTCTGCATGTCGCAGTCTCGCGGCTCCAGTCGTAGCTGAAACCGAGCTGATGGAAGCGTTCGCGCATGTTGTCAATGTTTGCGTAAGTCCATTTTGCCGGCGGGATCTTGTTTTCGATCGCTGCGTTCTCTGCCGGAAGACCGAAGGAGTCCCAGCCTATCGGATGAAGGACGTTGAACCCTTTTCTGAAGTAGTATCTCGCGACGACATCGCCTATCGAATAGTTTCTGACGTGTCCCATGTGAAGTCTGCCCGACGGATAGGGGAACATTTCGAGCATATAGTATTTCGGACGCGGATCAGCCGCACCTTTGTATTCAAAAATTCCCGATTCTCTCCACTTTTTCTGCCATTTCGGCTCTATTTTTTTGTGTTCGTAAAGCATGATTCCTCCAATCATCTTTCGTTAAAAGGAACTGAAAACTTGTAGTTTTTTATCAAAAATTTTCTCAAAGCACGCTGCTTCGATTCTTTGAGCTTTTCCGTTATGTCGGTGATGATCTCGACTTCGCGAGAGCCCATCGGGCGCTTTTTGTCGAGATTTTTCTGCAAATAAGGCATGATTTTATTTTCCAGACCTTCGTTGACCATGATCTCGGCGCTGAGAAGGATCAGGTAATTGTGCATGATAAGCTCGCCGGGAGAGAGGAATTTCTCGTTTTCCAGAATGTAGTTGAGTCCGTTTTTCGCCTTCGTCAGATCGCCTTGGTAGTAGGTTATTTCAGACGCGAAAGCAAGTGCCGGAAGGTAGAAGCGGTTGCACTCGATCATTGCGTCGATCGTCGCAAATGTGCGCTGCTTGTCACCCTGACTGCGGTAGATTTCAGCTTTGAGATAGAGGAGGGCAGGCTCGCATCTCTGCAAAGTTCCCATGAGTTTGTCAGTCTCTTTCGAGACGATCTCAAGTTCGCCGGCTTCTTTCATTTTTATCTGCTCTCTGAGGGTGATCCAGAGCGGATCGTTGTTTTTGCCGAGTTCAAGATACGAATCGGCCTTGTCGAAAAGCATGTAACGGTTGTAGATTTCGTTGAGTTTAGCCCGAGCCTCTTTTGTATTCAGCTTTTCCAGAGTTTTAACTGCCTGATAAACCGCGCCGAACTTCAGGAATTCGTCGATAACCGTCATTTTGTTCTCGTCTTTTTCGAGTTTATAAATCTTTTCAAGCAGTTTTATCACTTCAGGAATATCGTTTTTGTGCGAAAGGACTTCGAAAAAGGAGTAGAGCATTTCAAGATTTTCGGGATTTTTCTCGACAAGCCCCTTGAGCTGGTTCATGTAAAGATCCTCGTTCGTAAGGCGGTATTTCATGCTCAGTATTTTCGCGGTAATGTTGTCATTACGTTCTTTTTCGTTTATCTGTTCGTAAGCTGCCACAGCCTCTTCGAAGTAGCCGTTTTTCTCGCTGCAAAGGGCTCCTGTTGCAAAAATTTCGCTGTTTACGCTATCGGGGAAAAACTGCTGGAGTTCGTGATATGCGAAGTAGCAGTTGCTGTAATCGTTGTTGGCAAGGCTTGCTTCGAGAACGAGCTTGATGTCCTCTCCGTCACGCGCAGTGTCCTTCTTTTCCTTCATGTAGAGTGCCATGCGGTATGCTTCGTTCGGATTTTTCTTAATAAATTCGCGTGCAATGTCACGGCAGAAAGTGCGGCCTGGACAGACAGAATAAAATCCTTCGGTGATAATTTTGTCGTCTTTCATTGCCTGGCCTAAAAGAATTTTTGCCTCGCCGAAAAAGTATCTTTCCGGGCTCAGATTCTTCCAGTTGTCGAGAACTGCGAGGTGATGATCTGCATTTTCGAGTTCTTTCCCGCTGTCAGCCGCGGCTTTCGCTTCGATCATTATTTTTAGTTTCTGCGAAAGTTCATAGTGCGGGAAAGCCGCTAAAATCCTGTTGTTAAGCTCGGAAGCATTCTGGAATTTATCCTGTCTGAACAGCATGAGAACTGTGTAAAAAGCGTTTCGGAGATTGGATTTTTCGATTTTTTCAGGAATATCGAATTCAAGCGAAGCTATTTTCTCCTTTGTTGCCGGATACTCAAAATCAAGTTTGTGAAAATATTCGCTGTCGACCGGCGGAACGCGGTTTTCGATCGAATCGACAAGCTGAGTAAGCTCTTTTCCTTTGTCCGAAACAAGGGTAGAATAGATCCTGAACTGCGGAACATCGCTGTCCTCGAAGTCGGAAGTGATGTGAAAATCGAGGATTCCGAGCGCGTAAGTCCAGAGGATCGCCTTTTTTATGTTGTCGCCCATTCCTTCGCGGATGTCGGCGAGCTTGAGGTTGCGTACTGATGCCGAATAATCCTGAAAAGAGAGCGAAGTGAAGCTCGCAAGCGGTTCTTCCAGCATATCTTCGTATTGTTTTGCCGGATTTTCCTTCAAAAGGAAGTAAAGAGCAGTGATTATTCCTGCAATAAAAACAATAATAATGAAAAAATTGCGTAATTTCAGTCTGTTGTAATGTTCGTTCGTCTCAAGAGTCGGTTTTACGATGACGATGTCGCGGATTTTTTTCCCCTGCACTTCGTCCGCGGTTTTGGTTTCGTCGTCGTCGGCATATTTTTCAAGCTCTTTTTTGGCCGCGAAATGATTCGGATTTGCCGCGATAACGGCGCGCAGTTCTTTTACTCCTTCCTTTTTTTTGCCTGTATTTATGAGGGCGATGCCGCGGTAAAAGTGAACTTCAGGTGTTTCCGAGCCGCTTCTTATCGAAGTGATCTGCAAGATTTTTTCCCACTGCTGCTCCCGCTTGCACTCTTCCAAAAGTTCAATGAGATTCGGCAGACTGGGGTTCGAATTATACTGCTCTTCCAAAAGATCAAGTTTTCTGCTCATAAACGCCTCCCGCACAAAGCTCAGTTTTTATACAAATAATTGCCGGAAAATCAAGGAATTGAGCTGTATCGAAGGTAATTTTTGGAATTATAGCAGCGAGATTATCGCCATGTAGTGCAGAATCGCGCCGAAAAGGACGAAAAAGTGCCAGATTCCGTGGAAGTATTTCCGTTTCGAAAGGTAGAAATAACTTCCCGCAGTGTAGATGACTCCGCCGAGAATCAGATAAAGCATGGTCATTTTCAGATCTTTTGACCAGAGAATGTAAAGCAGGAAGACTGAAAGCCAGCCCATGAGGACATACAGACCTGTCGAAAGACGCTTGAATTTGAGCGTGAGGCACGAAAAAACGACTCCGGTGAGCGCAAGATACCATATCATAACGAGAAAAATGATCGAATAGGGGATTTCAAGCACGAGCATGAGCATCGGTGTGTAGGTCCCTGCGATCAGGAGATAAATGGCGCTGTGGTCGATCCTGCGGAAGACTTTTTTCGCGGTTTCGTTCGTCATTGCGTGATAGCAGGTCGACGATTCAAACGAAATGAAAAGCATCGCGCTGTAAATCGCAGTCGTCGCGCTCTGCATCGCGGTCGTTGACTTAAATGCGAGCATGACCATCGCGTAGATCGCGAAGAGCGCTCCAAAAGCGTGGCTGAAAGCGTTGAGAAATTCTTCGCCCTGAGTGTATTTTTTTTCTTCGGATTCCATTGCCGCCTCCTGAAAGATACGGATAACGGCTAAGGATTACAGCCAAAAAAATATAAGTCAAGAATCAGTTTTTGTAAGGATTTAAAAAGAGATATTCTGCTTTCTATAAATCTATCGTGATTACACATTCACTCTCTGTGAAGCAGTAGCAGACAAATTCTACGACATCGGTGACCCAGTCAGGAATCTCCAAATAATCCTGAACATCTTCCGCGAGCTGTCTGCAGAAAGTTTTGGTGACGACAAGACGGCACTGACCTTCATACCACATATAATTGCCGAGCATGCCGCTTACACATCCGCAGGAATAAGTATCGCCTTCTTCAACGGTGCAGATACCGTCTGAATGTTCATCAGCCAGACACAGGTTAGGGTTGCACGGATCTGTTTCGGTAACTGTGTCTTCGTCGTTTTCTTCATCGCCTGTATCATCTACATCGCCGTCGTTTACCGTATCGCCGGAATCATCTGCGTCACCGTCGTTTGTCGTGTCGCCTGTATCGGCTGTGTCACCGTCGTTTGTCGTGTCGCCGGAGTCGGTAGTGTCGCCGTCATTTTCAGTGTCGCTGGAGTCAGCCGGATCACCGTCGTTTGTCGTGTCGCCGGAGTCGGTAGTGTCGCTGGAATCAGCGGAATCGGTTTTGTCGCTGTCAGCTTTATCAGAATCAGCTGCATCAGTGTCGTCCGCGGTGTCAACGGCATCTTCATCATTCAATTCGTTTGTCGTGGATTTGTTGTTCTTGTCGCAGGCAACTGTAAGAAAAAGTGCTGCGAAAATCACAAAAATAAAACATACTTTTTTCATTTTAAATCTCCCAAAAAATATTACAAAAAATCAGTTTTAAAAAAAAACCGCAATATTATAGTCTAAAAAAACGATAAATCAAGACATTTCCGGTTTTTTAGCGGAAATCGTTAAAAAAAAACGGGAGCCGAAGCCCCCGTCGGAAAATCAAATCTCAGAAGAACTAGTCTTCTTTCGAGTAGTCGTAGTATTCGTTGCCGAGATGCGTGATAAGCTCTTCGCCCATCATGTATCTGAGGGTGTTTTTGAGTTTGGTGTGCTGGATGAAAACATCGTGTTCCGGATAGAGGCCTTCAGCAACCATCGGGGACTTGAAGTAGAAGCTCATCCATTCCTGGATTCCGTACATTCCTGCTCTTCTTGCAAGGTCGATGAAGAGAAGCGTGTCAAGAACGACCGGAGCTGCAAGTATGGAGTCACGGCAGAGGAAGTTTACTTTGATCTGCATCGGCATGTTGAGCCATCCGAAAATGTCGATGTTGTCCCATGCTTCCTTGTCGTCTCCTCTCGGCGGATAGTAGTTGATGCGGACTTTGTGGTAGTAGTTGCCGTAAAGTTCCGGATAGTTTTTAGCGTCGAGAATGGTGTCGAGAACGGAAAGCTTCGAAACCTCTTTGCTCTTGAAGTTAGCCGGATCGTCAAGAACTTCGCCGTCGCGGTTTCCGAGAATGTTGGTCGAGAACCAGCCGTTGAGGCCAAGCATTCTGAGTTTGAGTCCGGGTCCGATTATCGTCTTCATAAGGGTCTGACCGGTTTTCCAGTCTTTTCCAGCGATAGGCATCTTCATCTTGTTTGCGAGTTCCTGGATCGCTCTGTTGTCAACCGTGCAGTTCGGCGAACCGTTGATGTAGGGAAGGCCCATGCTGAGTGCAGCGTATGCGTAAACCTGGCTCGGAGCAACTTCAGGATGGAAACCGTCTTCCATAGCCTTTTCGAAATCAGCGAGCGTGTTGTGGATTTCGCACGGTTTGTGGTAAGCTTCGGTTGAAGCGTTCCAAACCATAACGGCTCTCGAGCAGCCCTTTTCCTTCATCGTGTTTTTGATGTCGTCCATAAGCTGATGAGCGAGATCCATGTAGTTTTTGCCGGTTTTTACGTTCGGACCGTCAAGTTTCTTGACCCATTCGTGGTTGAAAACAGCCTTCATCGGTTTGATCGCGAGCATTTCGTCTCTGACCGGTTCAAGGTCTTCCGAGCGTACTACTGCTGCGTGTTTAGCCGATTCGTACATATTGTCTGTGAAAATATCCCAGCCTGCGAATTCAAGGTCGTTGATGTCTGCAAGCGGAACGAATTCCTTAATGAGCGGAGAGCGGTTTTCCGTTCTTTTGCCGAGTCTGATGTGTCCCATCTGAGTGAGCGAGCCGATCGGTTTGTGAAGCCCTTTTCTGATGTTGAAAATACCAGTGAGAACTGTGGATGTGATTGCACCCATGCCGACAAAGAAAACCAACATTTTGCCGTCAGCAGGTTTAATTTCACGAGCTGTCATTTTAATTCCTCCAAAAAATATAAGGTCAATAATCACACTTAAAAAAACAAAAGGCTGAGAGGGAAAGCAAAAGTTGTGCCACCCTCAAAAAAGCGGTTTAAATCGGGAAAAAATCTGAAAAAAGGCAAAAAGCTTTAAGTTTTCTGAATCAAAAAAATAAAATGTAAAGAATTTTTACAATTTCTTTTGTCTGCGGCCGCGGGGCCTACCTTACACAACGGACAAAACATTCGTTAGTCTTAAATTGGCTGCGTAACACGCCTCCTGATTTGAAGCTTACGCTCCATGCAAAGACCGGCTTTTCCGCGTTGGTGGAAGAAGAGCAAAAGTTTTCGCTCGGCATATCAGGGAAATTCGAAAACGGTTTGTCGGATTTGCTTGGGTCTAAAAGCGATGCGAGCTCATTCTTGTTCGGTAAACGCCACCCTGTCGAATAACCGCCGTATCCCTCTTCATTCAGACTCTGGCAATATGCCAAGGCCTGCTGCCATAGTTTGCCGCTCACATACTCTTTCTGCCACATAAGACCGGTTTTATTGTCCGTAACGGTCAAGCTATCTGATGATGTAACGAAATCATCTGATGCCGCTGTAGCAAGTTCATCGCCGGAAACACAGATAACTGGACAAGAGATGTTCTCTCTCTCTTCATACGAATACCAGCCGCCGGCCGCATCGAAAGAGAAAGGCTGAGTAGCGTTGCCGAATTGTCTTGCCCCGTTTGTCCACAAGGCCGTATTGGTATTGGGCATTCCGGTGAAATTCGGGTTCGTCGCAGGACTGTATCTGCTGATGTCAACGATCGTGACAAGTTCAAGCTGATTCGGAACACGCCAGTCTTTGATTTGTGCAAAGCCATCGGTGCCGAAATTACCGGTGAGCTGGTTGCAGTGTCTTGCACGCATACCCCATGAGGTTACGATCGACGACGGTGACTGTTCCCATGTCAAGCCTGTGTTGTGGTCAAAAACAACATTCTGCTCTTCGACGGGTGTTTTGACGCTGAAATTCTGAGCGATGCACCGGTCGGTAAACTGCGCGTCCTGACCGTAGAAATTATACCCTTCGCCGGTTCCCGACGGGCTTTCCGGGCATGATTCCAGTTCTTTTTCCGCGTCGTAGCATTTGGTCTGACCTGTGCAGATGTTGGCGAGAGTGATTTCTTTGCACTTTGTTTTATCCCAGAAATATCCTTCTTTGCATTTGAACTTGCAGTCTCCTGCCGTCGGGCTGTATTCCGTATCTTTTTCGGCGCTCCAGACACCGTCAGCATAAGTCTGTGTGTAGGAATTCGGGCCGTTCCATTCGGCGTTTTCTGGTTTTTCGTTACACCCGGTCGTTTTTGTGCAGCTTTTTGCTTCGGAATTCTCGGTCCATGTTCCGCCCGCTGCTATGCATTTTTCAGATTCAGTCGGTTCGGGAACGGTGTCGGAATCATCCGGCTGTGAATCTGCATCGTCATCGGATGCAGTATCGGTATCGTCCGGCTGCGAATCACCTTCATCCGGCTGTTCAGACGTCGTGTCGGTATCGTCTGCCGGTTCCGTATCTGCCTTGTCATCGTCCGTTACGGCTTCGCCGGTGTCAGGTTCATCGTTTTTGTTCTCGTTTTTCGAATCACCGCCGCAGCTGACGAAAGCAAAAAGCGAAAAGATTGCAAAAAACAAACAGATTTTTTTCATGATTGCCCCCAAAGTGGTTAATACAAAAACGAAATATTTTAGGAAAAAGCGGTCGAAAAGCAAGTTCTACGCGTTCTTATATTTCTTGTTGATGTAGAACTGCTGCGCGATGCCGAGAAGCGTGTTGACGAACCAGTAAAGTGTCATTCCGCTCGGAAGCATGAGCGAAATCCAGGTGAAAACTATCGGCATGGTATACATCATTATTTTCGCCTGCTTGTTGTCGGCAGTCTGCGGTGTGAACTTTGTCTGCAGAAGCATCATGACGCCGAGCGAGATCGGGATTATGTAGTAGGGGTCTTTTTCGGAAAGATCGGTGAGCCAGAACGGCAGGAACGGCGCGTTGAAAAGCTCGACCGCGTTCTGGATCATGTAGTAAAGCGCGATGTAGACCGGCATCTGGATGAACATCGGAAGGCAGCCGCCGAGCGGATTGATGTTCTCTTTCTGGTAGAGAAGCATCGTCTCTTTGTTGAGCGTTTCCTTGTCGTCCTTGTATTTTTCCTGAAGTTCTTTCAGTTTTGGCTGAAGCGCCTTCATTTTGTTCATCGACTTGTAACTTGCGTTAGAAAGCGGCCAAAGCAGGAGTTTTACGACAATCGTGAGAAGGATTATCGCAAGACCGTAGTTTCCGAGGAAGCCGTAGAAGAAGTTGAGTGCCAGAAGAAGCGGCTCGGCGAGGAACGAAGTCCAGCCGAAAGTGATGGTTTTTTCAAGGCCAAGTTCTTTCTGTTTCAGCAGTTCGCGCTCTTTCGTGCCGTAGTAAAGCGCAAATTCTTTAGTAACGCTTTCACCCGGATTGACGATGATTTTTTCTGCCGTTGCGGTGAAGCGCGAAAGGTTTTTCTTGGAATCGATCTCAGCCGCTGCGTGAAGCTTGTTTTCGGGTGAGATCACCGCGAAAATGAAGTATCCGTAGTTCACGCCGATCCAGTTTACCGAATCTCCTGCTTCGAAAAAGTCCTTGATGTCTCCGCTGTCTTCGAGTTCGTCGAACTTTCCGTCTGCGTTCTGGGCGACGATCTTGAATTTTTTGTTGTAGGAGGAAAGGATGTCGGAGTTTTCAAACTGCGAATCGAACGAAACTGCCGGGGTCCATTCGACTGCGTTTTCGCCGTTGTTGACTATCGTTTTTGCGACAGTGATATTGAAATTATCCTTCAAAGTGATCGTTTTCTGCTCGGTAACACCCTGATTTTCATAGACAAAAGTGACGGAATTGGCGCTTTTTGCCGCAAGTTCGTAAGCGGGTTCCGCGCCGAAAACGGAACTCATTGCCGGAAAGTAAGCTCCCTGGGCAAGACCGACCGAAAGATCGACTTCCTTCGATTTGTATCTTTCCTCGGTGATGAGCGATTTAGTGATTTTTCCGCCCAAAGTCGAGAAAGTGAGTTCAAGCGCTTCGTTTGCAATGCTTCCCGTTTTTTCAGGGTTGGTCTTGTCGGCAGTAGGCTGCGCCGTGGCGACATTCGCGTTTACAGCCGGTTTTTCGGTGATGATTATGTTTTTAGGCGCCTCATCAGCCGCTTTTTCAGCCTGCTCTGCCTGTTCCTGCTGCTGTTTTTTCACCGCCTCAGGGTCTGGTTTCGGTGCGAAGAATTCGCTCCAGATGAACATTACCGCTACGGAAAGGATCATTGCGATTATGAAGTTTTTGTTCATGTTAAGCTCCTATTTTACAGGGTCGTAACCACAGTTTTTGTTGAAAGGATTGCAGCGCATGATACGCCATATTCCCATTGCGGTGCCTTTGAAAGCGCCGTATTTTTCTATCGCCTGGATCATGTAGGTCGAGCAGGTCGGATAGAAACGGCACTGCCCGCCGAAATATGGCGAAAGGAATTTTTTATAAAGGTTGACGAGAAATATCAGAAACTTTGCCATTGAATTTCTCCGCAAAATAGAGGAAATCCCGCTTGATATCCTCGAAAGTGAACTCGCTTTTTCTTGGAATTATCACTAAATCGAGCGGTTTTTTGAACGCGGCTCGGTTGAGTCTGAAAACCTCGCGGATCCACCTTTTCGTTCTGTTTCTCGTGACGGAATCACCGACTTTTTTCGTGACGATAAGACCGAGTCTCATTCTGTCCGATTCCATGAAGTTGAAGACAAGCAGTCTGGTCTTAAAAACATTTCCGGAAGTTTTCAACCGGAAATAATCATGACCTTTTCTGATTTTATCCTGTTTGGAAAAAGAAAAAACCAAAAGATTTTCGCCGACTACTTTTCAAATATAGCAACTGAAAGAAGCTTTCTGCCTTTTTTTCTGCGTGCTTTGATGACGTTTCTACCGTCAGCGGTTCTCATTCTTTTTCTGAAGCCGTGAGTTCTTTTTCTCGAAATTTTGCTCGGCTGATATGTTCTTTTCATAACAAATCTCCATAAATAAATGACCCAAACCAAAAAACCGCGATAGCATACTCAGAAATTCCGGAAAGTCAAATTTTAAAATATATTTAGCGGATTTCTTGCAAGGTTTTTCTAAATTTATATAAATTAGCGTGTTTTTTCGGGAGGCGGAAATGAGAGTTGCGGCAGGAAAGACTGTTGATTCGAGGGCTTTTGACAAAAGTGCGATGGATGCGGGGATCCCTTCGCTCATTCTGATGGAAAATGCTGCTTTTTCCGTTTTTGAAGAGGTGAGGAAGGTCGTTTCGGCGCGGAAATTCGATAAAATCGTCGTGTTTTCGGGTAACGGCGGCAACGGCGGCGACGGTTTCGCTCTGCTTCGTCTTTTGTCCGACAGAATGCCGGAGATGCCGCTTTTTTTGGTCGAAACGGTTGAATTCAAGGAACAGAACAAAGTGCCTGAAAATTCTGCGTGGATGAATAGATGTTTGCTTCCTGAAAAAGTGCAAATTGTTGATTTTAAAAATATTTCCGGGGATGTTCTTTTTGTCGATGCAATGCTCGGAACCGGCCTCAGAAGCGAAATCACGGGAAAAATCAAAGATGCGGTCAAGTTCATAAATTCGTATCTTCCGACAAAAAAATTTGTTGTTTCGATCGATGTGCCGACAGGGCTTGATTGCGATACCGGCGCAGTTTTAGGCGAAGCTGTGAAGGCAGACCTTACTGTCACGATGGGAATTTACAAAACTGGTCTTTTTGCCGGAAGCGGTGCCGCACTTTCCGGTAAAGTCGTTCTCGGCCATATCTCGGCGACTCAGACTGCAAAACCGGAAACCAACTATTTTGTTGAAGAAGATCCGCAGGTTGTAAATGTGAAAGTTCCGGTTGACGGCTTCAAAAACAGAAACGGTCATCTGCTTGTTATTGGCGGCGATGTCGAGAAACTTGGCGCTTCGATAATTTCGGCAAAATCTTTTATGGCGTGCGGCGGCGGGCTTGTGACGGCTGCCTTCAAAAAAGAGTTTCTTCCTTCGATCGCAGGGCGAATGCCGGGGCTCATGCTCATCGAAAACGAAAAAATTGCGGAAGAACTTCACAAGTTTTCTGCTGTCGTAATCGGACCTGGACTTTCGGAAATTCCTTTTGATTTTGCGGTTTTTAAGGATTTTGAAGGAATTTTTGTTGTCGATGCCGGAATGTTCGACATTATGCCTGAAAACAAGGAAATTGTTGCAATTCTCAAGGATAAAAAAGTCGTTTTCACGCCGCATCAGGGCGAGATCAGGCGCTTTCTCAAGGCTGAAAAAGAGGAGCCTTGGATAAGTCTCGTCGAAAGGTTTCCGCTTGAAAAAAATCATCTTCTTGTCGCGAAAAGCCACGCCACTTTTGTGAGAAGTACTGAAAAAACGGTGATCGTTCCGGCAGGAGCTAAGGCTCTTGCTTTCGGCGGAAGCGGTGATGCGCTTACCGGAATAATTGCCAGGGAAACCGCTCTGCACGGCCTTTTCGAAGGTGCGGTCAATGCCGTGATCAGGCACAGAGCGGCAGGGATCGAGCTTGAAAAACGCTGCTCGGCAACGATGCACGACATTGAAAAACTTGTTGAAATGATTGGATTTACGGGGAGATAAATGGATTTTGCAAAAGAGACGTTTTTTGTGAAAAGCGAGGGCGAAACTATTGCCCTTGCCGAAAAACTTGCGGCCGGACTGCGCGGCGGAGAGCTCATCGTTTTTGACGGCGACCTTGGCGCTGGGAAGACTTTTTTCACCGGCGCTTTGTGCGAATCACTCGGAGTAGAGAGAAAAAAAGTCGCAAGCCCGACTTTTGTGATAATGAAAAAATATTCAGGAAAATTTGATGTTTATCATTGGGATTTTTACAGAGTTTCTTCCGTCGACGAGCTTTATATCGCCGATTTTCCTGAATATCTTAAAGCGGAAAACTCGCTGACGATAGTCGAATGGGCGGATATGTTCAAGGAATGCTGGGAAGCGCACCGCCCACTCATAAGAATTGAGATAAAATTTGGGAAAGGAGAAAACGAACGTGAAATCAGCATCGGAAGAATCGACTGAAAAACTGATCCGGGAGCTTCATTCTCCGCATAAAAAGCCGGAGATGGCAAGGGCGAAAAATCCGGGAAAGGCGGATTCGGCTCCGAAGCCGGAGATCGCTGAGGAAGAGGAAAAACAGCTGACCAGAAAAGAGCAGGCTATCGAATTTGTTAAGAAAACTTCTGTCGAAATGAAGGACGGCGTTTCGATCCTTCAGGCTTTCAAAGCGATAATCGGAAGCGGAAAACTTTTTTTTGCCTCTATCGGCGTGATCCTGGCGATGCTTTTGTTTTCGCTCTTTTTTTATCATCAGGTTTCATCTTTCGTTACAGTGAAAACGCTTGATTTTTTTGAAATCGCGCCTGCCACAGACGAACTCTTCTCGCAAATGTATCACGCTTTAAAAGTTTTCGGTGTGTTTCTCTTTAAGATCGTCGTCAATGTGCTTCTTTTTTATCTTTCATTCGTCGTTTCATATGCGCTTGTTTCACCGTTTTATTCTTTTATTTCGGCGATTGCGGAAGATGTTTATTTCGGAAAACCTAATGACGAAGCCGAAATTTCGCTTTCAGGCGTGATCGAGGATGTAAAGCAGGCGTTGAAAGTTAGCGCGGCCGCTCTGATACTCGGGATCTTGGCGTTTTTTGCCTGTTTCATTCCGGTTTTCGGACAGATCGCCGCTTTTGTTTTATGTTTTGCTATGAATGCGCTTCTGCTTTTTGATTTTGTCACATCAAGAAGGCGGTGGAGCTTGGTCATGAAGGTAAAATGGATTCTTAGGCATCCGGCAGTTGTGCTTAAAACGGCCCTGCTTCCTTCGCTCGTATCGTTTGTACCGGTTGTAAACACCATACTTACAGCGTTTCTTTTTCCTCTTTTCGTAGTACATGCGACAATGAATTTCGCATGCGCCGAAAAAAACAATGAAACCGAAATTAACGGAGAAAAATTTGAAAGCTGAAACTTTTATAGGGCTGCGCTATCTCTGGAATTCGCGCAGGACGCGTTTCCTGAGTGTCATAACAATGATTTGTATTCTGGGAATAGCGATAGGCGTAGCCGCCATGATCGCCGTGCAGTCGATAATGGACGGTCTGCAGAATAAGATGCGTGCCACTGTTTTAGGTGCGAAAACACATGCGCTCGTCACGACTGAAAACGGAAAGCTTGACGACTATGCGCCAAAAATGGAAAAACTTGCGGCAAATCCCGAAATTGCCGGAATAACGCCCGTCATTTCAAGGGATGTCATAATTTCAGTGAGCGACGAACTCAACGGTCTTGTTATAAACGGCATTGATCCTGCGACTGTCGGAAACGCGATGCTTTTCCCGCAGCAGATAACAAAAGGCTCTCTTGACTGCCTCATTTCACCCGGCGACTGCCCTGAAATTATCGAAAAAAAGAAGTCGGTTAATGAATTCACCGGGAGAAAAACGGATGAGATCAAGCCGGACGATCTGCCTGGGATCGCAATAGGAGTCGAGCTTGCAAAATATTACGGGATCGGTATCGGCGACAAAGTAAAAATAATTTCTCCGACAGGCGAGATCGGCATTACGGGGCCGAAAACGCAGATTAAGACATTCATGGTTTCCGCGATATTTTTCAGTTCGCTTTACGAATACGATTTCAACTATGCCTACATAACGCTTGAAAACGCGCAGAAATTCTTTTCAATGGGGAAAAGCGTCGATCATCTCGGGGTGAAACTCAAAGATATGAAGCGGATCGAAGAAGCAGAAAAAGCGATTATTACCGATCTGGGCGGTGAAATCGTCGTCAGAAACTGGCGCGATATGAACAAACCGCTTTTTTCTGCGCTTGAAATGGAAAAAATAGTGTGGTTCCTGATCATCGGTTTCATCGCTCTTGTCGCTTCGTTCAATATCGTTTCTGCGCTCATCATGCTCGTCATGGGAAAGAAAGAGGAGATCGCGATCCTGCGCGCTGCCGGATATTCTGCGAAATCGGTGATGAAGATCTTTATGCTGGACGGCATCATAATCGGTTTCTTCGGCACTTTCTTAGGCGCTGTTGCCGGAACGGTGATCTGCATAATTCTTAGCGATATGCCGGTCAAAGTGGCGCAGGATGTCTACTACATCGAAAAAATTCCGGTCGATATGTCGCCCCTCACATTTGTTGTAGCGATATTCGGCTCTTTGATTCTGACGGTTCTTGCGGCGGTTTATCCCGGAAAAAAAGCGGCAAAACTCAGTCCTGCCGAGGCTTTGCGGCAGGATTAGACATATTCGTGAATTTGCGCTTGTGCTATTTGTTTCTTACGCACTTTGCCGAATTTGTTTCGCTTTTAAGTGCCTGATTTTCTTCTGTTTCTTCTGTCAAAATAGTGAAAACGGAAACTTTTCCGCCGTGAAACGGTGTTTTTGTCCAGAAAGTGCCGAAATCGACTGATTCTTCATATTTCGCGCATTTCCCGCAAAGTTCGTTTTCGCAGTTGTTCCATTCACAGCTGTCGGTGACGGCGCAGAAATCGGGATTTTCTTCTTCTATGCACTTGTCGGACAGGGTCCTGATTTCGGAAAGTTCGGGAAGCCGCCAGTCGTCAAAGCCTCTTTCGGAAAGGGTTTCACAATAAGAAATGGCTTTTTCGAAAGTCATTTTAACAGGTGAACTTTGTGACCACATAAAGGGATATTCATGGGGCTTTCTGCGCAAAAAAAATCCTGCCGCGACAACTGCGGCAATCAAAAGAACCGCGAAGATCCTTTTTTTTGCCGAACGCCGGGCAGGATATGAAAAACCTCGGTTTCTCAATGACTTATGCGTTCATAGCCTTGAGGAAATCCTTGTTGGATTTTGTTTTGCTCATCTTGTCAAGCATGAATTCCATGGAATCGATGACATTGAGCGGGTGAAGGAGCTTTCTCAAGATCCATACTTTGTTGAGAACATCTGGCTCGAGAAGGAGCTCTTCCTTTCTTGTCGCCGACTTGTTGATGTCGAGACACGGGAAAATTCTCTTTTCCATGAGCTTTCTGTCAAGGTGGACTTCCATGTTACCGGTTCCTTTGAACTCTTCGAAAATGACTTCGTCCATACGGCTTCCGGTATCGATAAGAGCAGTCGCGATGATCGTGAGCGAGCCGCCTTCCTCGATGTTTCTTGCAGCGCCGAAGAATCTTTTCGGTTTGTGGAGAGCGTTTGCGTCGACACCACCGGAAAGGATCTTGCCTGACGGCGGAACGACAGCGTTGTAAGCACGTGCAAGTCTTGTGATGGAGTCAAGAAGAATGACGACGTCTTTGCCGTATTCAACCATTCTCTTAGCCTTTTCAAGAACCATTTCAGCGACCTGAACGTGGCGCGTAGCGGGTTCGTCGAATGTTGAAGCGATGACTTCCGCCTTAACGCTTCTCATCATATCGGTAACTTCCTCGGGACGTTCGTCGATAAGGAGAACGATGAGGAAAATATCGGGATGGTTTTCTGTGATCGAGTGAGCAATGTCCTGAAGAAGGACGGTTTTACCGGTTCTCGGCGGAGCAACGAGAAGACCGCGCTGTCCCATGCCTATCGGAACAAGGAGATCCATGATTCTTGTCGACATAACTGTGCTTTTTGTCTCAAGATGGATCTTCTGGGTCGGGTAGAAAGGAGTGAGGTTGTCGAAAAGAGGTGTGTGTCTGTTCTTTTCGATGTCTTCCGATTCAAAAACCGATGTGATTTTCTGAAGTGCGAAGTATCTTTCGCCTTCTTTCGGACTTCTGATTTCACCGCTGATCGTCTGACCTGTGCGGAGACCGTATCTTTTGATCATTGACGGCGGAACATAAATGTCGTCGGGACCCGGAAGGTAGTTGTATTTCGGGCTTCTGAGGAAACCGAAACCGTCCGTGAGGATCTGAAGGACGCCGTCCGCTTCAATAATTTCATTGTTTTCAACGAGTTTCTGCAGGATCTCATAAATAAGTTCCTGAACTCTTTTCGACGAAGCCTCTTCGATACCGAGCTGTTCGGCCATTGCGACGAGTTCATCGGGTTTCTTGTTTTTTAAATCTTGTAAATTCATAAGATTCTCCAAGTGGTTAATAAAATATCGGAATTAAAGGACTCTTTCAAAGAAATTACCCATTTCTTACCAGTTAACGAGGATCAATTTTTGATTTTTGTTAAAACACCCAAGCATTGGCATTGAGAGTGAACAAAACGAAATTCACGGGCTGGATAGATAGTAAATAAAAGGCGTTTGTCAAGATTTTTTTACTGCCATCCAGTAACCAAGCGATTTTCCTGAAAATTTTTTAATCGTTTTTCGCGCCTAAACTTGCTTTGTATTGGAAGATTTTGACTCCAATTATGTTTTTTTTATCTTGTTGCAAATATTTCAGCTAGTCAATTTATACAATAAATTTCCGGTTTTATAGTATCAAATGTCTGAGAGTTTAAGGCAAAATATAAACTATAACAGTCAATCATTTCTGTCAGAGAATTATCCCCCAAAGTATGCAATAATCAAACCTCAATAATCAAAACACCTTGACTTTGTAATTTTTGCGACTAATCTGAAGTAGAACTTTGGATTAGTCGAGAGGTGATCCATGTATTCTATAAAAAGAGCAATCGAGGCGGTTTTGGAAAGAAGGGCTAAAAACAGCAAGGCGATCCTTCTTACTGGTTCAAGACAAGTCGGGAAATCGACACTTTTCAAACATCTTTTTCCATCGGTCAGACAGGTAACGTTTGATGACGATCTGCTACGGGCACAGGTAGAAGAGGATATGACTCTTTTTCTTCTCAACAATCCGTGTCCTCTCATGATTGATGAGGTTCAGAAGTGTCCGCAGATATTCAACCGCCTGAAAATCATTCTTGACAGCACGGACAAACTTTCAAATTTTTATCTTACAGGTTCTCAGAAATTGCGCCTTATTGAGTCAGCAAGCGAATCTCTGGCCGGCAGAATCTCCCTCATGGAGCTTGAGGGACTTTCTCTGCGCGAAATCAACGAAGTTTCGTTCAACAAACACTTTGTTCCGACTGAAGAATATATTTCCGAACGGGAAAAAGAACTGAAAAAATATGATGCCGACATCTGGCAGACGATACACCGCGGCAGTTTTCCGGAGCTTTATTCAAACCGCGAAAAAGAGTGGATGGATTTTTATCAGTCTTATGTGAAAACCTACATCGAAAGGGATGTAAACGAGCTTATCAAAGCCAAAAACCACCTCACTTTTGTCCGTTTTATGACATCTGTTGCTGCAAGAACAGGTCAGATAATCAATTATGCGGCAATATCTTCGGAATTGAGCGTTTCGGAAGTTACTGTCAAGGAATGGATCTCGATTCTGGAGAAAAGCGGCGTGATCTATATCCTCAAGCCTTATGCGGCAAGTGTGCTCAACCGCTCGATAAAAACTCCGAAACTTTATTTCAGGGATACAGGGCTTTGTTCATATCTTACGCGGTGGCTCACTCCCGAAACATTGAAAAACGGAGCTATGGCCGGGGCGATGTTTGAAACTTTTGTTGTCAACGAAATACTGAAATCCTACGCAAACGAAGGGCTTGACTATGATTTCTACGTCTCTTTCTACAACGGAAAAGACAAAAAAAAGGTGAAGAAAAACGGCGGAGCAGAAAATGTTGACGGAGAAATCGACCTTATCATTCAGGAAAACGGGATGCTTTACCCTGTCGAAATAAAGATGTCGGCAACGCCTAAAGCGGATATGGCATCGGAGTTCGATGTTTTGGACAAAATTCCAGATACAAAACGTGGTTTAGGCACGATAATCTGCCGGACTGACAGAAAAATTTTTCTTAGGGAAAATCTTGTGGCACTGCCGATAGATTATATATAAGTGGTAACCCAAAACCGGACATAAAAATTCTCCCAAAAAATGTTTTTTGCAACCGCATGAGCATTACATAACCAAGCGATTTTCCTGAAATTTTTTAATCATTTTTCTCGCCTAAACTTGCTTTGTATTGGAAGATTTTGTCGCGCAGGATCGCGGCGTATTCGAAATCCCATTCGGAAGCCGCTTTTTTCATTTCGCTTTCGAGTTCGGCGATGAGTTTTATGGTCTTGTTGCGCGGCATTTTGGTGACACCTTCCTTTGATTTGCCGGGGATGTGCGATTCGATGTCGAGGATCGCTTTTTTGGTGACGCTGTGCGGCGTGATGCCGTGCTCGGCGTTGAATTTTTCCTGGATCTGTCTGCGGCGCATGGTTTCGTAGACCGCGTTTTTGAGCGAATCGGGCATTGTGTCGGCAAAAAGGAGAGCTCTGCCGTTTTCGTTTCTCGCGGCGCGTCCTATCGTTTGAATGAGTGAGGCTTCGCTACGCAAAAATCCCTCTTTGTCGGCATCCAGAATCGCGACGAGCGAGACTTCGGGAATATCCAGGCCTTCTCGCAGAAGGTTGACTCCGACGAGGATGTCGAACATGTTTTTCCGCAGTTCCATGACGATCTTGAGCCTCTCGATACTGTCGATATCGCTATGGAGATAGCGCGCTCTGATGCCGCGTTCCTTGAGAAAATCGGTGAGATCCTCCGCCATTTTTTTCGTGAGCGATGTTACCAGAACTTTGCCCCCTTTTTCCGTTTCTTTCACGATTTCGTCATAAAGTGTGGCGATCTGGTTTTTTGCCGGGAGTATCTGCGGAAGCGGATCAAGAAGCCCGGTCGGCCTGTTTATAAGTTCAATGATTTCAGAAACCTGCTCGATCTCATACTCTTTCGGAGTCGCAGAAACGAACATCACTTTATCGGTTTTTGCAATGAATTCGTCGAAATTGAGCGGCCTGTTGTCAAGCGCGCTCGGAAGGCGGAAACCGTATTTCACGAGAACTTCTTTTCTCGCGCGGTCGCCCCGGAACATCCCTTTGATCTGCGGCAGAGTGACGTGCGATTCGTCAACGATAACAAGGAAATCGTCGCCGAAATAATCCATGAGAGTAGGCGGAGTTTCGCCCTCTTCGCGGTTCGTGATGTAACGCGAATAGTTCTCGATCCCCGAGCAGTATCCGGCAGTTTCAAGCATCGCAAGATCCTGCGTGACACGCTCCTTTATCCGCTGCGCCTCGATCAGTTTGCCGCTGTTTTCGAAGTATTTTATCCGTTCTTCAAGCTCTTTCCTGATTTTTTCGACCGAGCGCTTCAAAGTCTCTTTTTCGGCGACATAGTGGCTTGAAGGATAGACGCTGACAGAGTCTAAACTCTTGATTTTCTGCCCGTCGAAAGGGCGGATAAGCGAAATTTCCTCGATCTCGTCACCGAAGTAAGAGATCCTGACAGCTACTTCCTCTTCATAAGGCGGGAAGATATCGACAACATCGCCCCGCACGCGGAATTTGCAGCGTGTAAGGTCGGCATTCGTCCGCTCGTACTGCGTTTCCACGAGGTCATCGCACAGTTTTTTCATCGGGTATGTGTTCCCGACAAAGAGTTTTATCGTCAGATCCTTGTAGTATTCAGGCGAACCGATGCCGTATATCGCGCTTACCGAGGCTACGATCACGCACTGCCTGTTTTCAAGCAGGTGAGCCGTCGCGTAGTGGCGCATCCGCTCGATGTCGTCGTTGCGAGCCGCATCCTTTTCGATGTAGGTGTCGGTCGTCGGAATGTAGGCTTCGGGCTGGTAGTAATCGTAAAAAGAGATGAAGTAACCCACCGCGTTTTCCGGGAAAAAGTTCTTGAACTCGCCGTAAAGCTGCCCGGCAAGCGTCTTGTTGTGGGCGATTACGAGTGTCGGCACGTTCAAAGCCTTGATGAGATGCGCCATGACGAAAGTTTTGCCCGTTCCCGTCGCACCGAGGATAAGCTCGCGCTTCGAGCCGTTCTTGAAATTGTTGATTACCTTTTTTATCGCCTCCGGCTGGTCACCCGCCGGCGCAAAGTCTGAATGAAGCTTGAATTCCATGAAAAATCCCCAAAAAACCGAGAGACTATACACTTAAAAAGAAAGATGTCGAAAAAATCCGTTTCATGACTAAATTGACTTATATCCGATAATTTATTATAAAAGGTCGATTTTTTTGATGTTTTGAGGTTTGCGATGAAAAGATTGTTTGTTTTTATGATTGTGTTTCCTTTTTTCTTTTTCGGCTGCGGCAATACGGAAAAGCTGCCGGATGCCGATTCTTTCACTGAAGAAAGCGGAACGGGCGATAAAGATGGCGGCAAATCGGATACTGACGATCCCGACAATACCGATGATGAAACTTCAGACGATAGCGAAAGACCTGAGCGCCCCGACAACGGTGAAGGTGACGACGACGGATGGGGCGGCGGCGATGACGAAGACGGAGATGAAGATTCCGACGAGCGTCCCGACCGTGAGCGTCCTGACAGAGACAGGGACGATGAAGAAAGTAACGATGAAGAAACTGAGATCGACATTGACGGAGACGGAGTGATCGACAGCGAAGACGGCTGCCCGGCCGATCCTGAGAAAACCGCTCCAGGTGTATGCGGCTGCGGAGTTGCCGATTCAGGCGACAAGGACGGTGACGGCATACTTGACTGTGTTGACAACTGTCCGCTTGATGTGAATAAGAATCAGGATGACCTAGACGATGACGGAATCGGCGACATCTGCGACGAAGATATCGACGGCGACGGAGTCAGCAACATCGATGACAACTGCGTCGATATTTACAATCCGAGAGAAGGTGTTTTTTTCCAGCAGGAACAGCCCGACCTTGACAAAGACGGGATCGGTGACGCATGTGATCCGGACATTGACGGTGACAAAATTTTAAACGAAGAAGACAACTGCCCTAACAAAGAGAATCCCGGTCAGGAAGATTCCGACGGTGACAAAAGGGGCGATGCCTGCGATGTCTGCCCGGACGACGACGCAAAAACAACAGACAAAGGAATATGCGGCTGCGGAGTTCCGGAAACTGATACCGACGGTGACGGAATTCTTGACTGTCGGGACAACTGTATTGATGTTTTCAACGGTTCCCAGCGTGACAGCGACGGCGACGGGATCGGCGATGCCTGCGATGACACTCCTTTCAAAGCGGATGAACCGGAAAATCCAGACGCAGATTCCGAAAATACTGAGAGTGATTCCGAAATTTCAGATACAGACGCGGAGACTACTGAAGACGATCCCGAGATTTCCGATTCGGATGACAATTCTCATCCTTAAGTTATTTGATTTTGACCCTGACGATATTTCCGACAGCTTCCAAAAGATTTTTGACTTGACTTGATTCGTTCAGACCTGTTTTGCACCAGATCGCGAAATGCTCGCAGTTGTTCGTTGCGATATTGTAGCTTTTCTCTCCGAGACGGCTTTCAGCGCGGGCGACGGTCTCTTCCGGCGAATAAAGATGATAATCGTTGCTTGAAAACAGAAGTTCAAGCAGTTTGACAAAATCTATTCTGAGAGGAGTAAGAATGTCGAAAAGTTTTACCTGTCTGTTTTTGAGATATTTGTCGAAATCTATAGTGAAGATCGCATCCGATCCCTCTTTGAATTTTTTGAGAGTCGTTCTGTGGACAACGATGTTCGTCCCGAAATCGCCCGAAGGATCGGCATAATGGATCATTTCTCCGTTTCCGGTATAGATCCCGTAATGGTCGTAAAGTCCGCCCATTCTGTGGATCCCTACGACATCCCCGAGCCGAAGTTCGTCATCAGAAACTATTTTTTTTACCAGTTGTCTGTTGTCGTAGTGTTGCGACAGTTCTTTCATTTTTTCCTCCATGAAGCGCTTTTATTTATAAGTTCTTGAAAGCAAAAATCAATATGAAAATTGACATTCAGGCAAAATGACAATAATCCTTTGATGGTTTGGTTTTATCGGAAAATGGTTTCCGGTAAAATGTAAAAGTTTGAATTTTCTGGGAGGAAGTTATGACAAAAAGATTCGTCTGCAAGGTTTGCGGTTATGTTTATGAAGGCGAGAGCGCTCCGGAAAAATGCCCGGTCTGCAAAGCTCCGTCAACAATGTTCGATGAGATCAAGGACGAGCTCAAACTCGCGGCAGAGCACGAGTTCGGCGTTTACGAAAAGACTGTAAAAGACAATGCAAATGTCTCCGAAGAAGACAAAAAATTCATCCTTGAGCAGCTCAAGGCAAATTTCACCGGAGAATGCTCCGAAGTAGGAATGTATCTCTGCATGGCGAGGATCGCGCACAGAGAAGGTTATCCGGAAATCGGTCTCTACTGGGAAAAGGCTGCTTTCGAAGAAGCTGAGCACGCTGCAAAATTTGCTGAACTTCTCGGTGAAACCCTTGAGCCGAACATGAAAAATTCGACCAAGGCAAACCTCAAATGGCGTGTTGACTGCGAATTCGGCGCAACAGCAGGCAAAGTCGAACTTGCAAAATGTGCAAAACAGAACGGTCTTGACGCGATCCACGACACAGTTCACGAGATGGCGCGCGACGAAGCTCGTCACGGCAAAGCTCTCAAAGGACTTCTTGAAAGATATTTCGGAAAATAGTTTCTAACGGCGAGGGTTACCCTCGCCGTTATATCGTCACGTCGTGACGCCGTAACGTTAATTCATCCAATTCTTCACATCATTGAAAAGTTTTTCAGGCTGGTTCACAGAAACGCTGTGCGAGCTTTCGGGATAGAACGGGAATGTCACAAGAACAGACTGGCCGTCTGAGAAATTAACTGTAAATGAGTTTTCTTCTGTATCAACGCTTGAAACTTCGCTAAAACTTTTAAGGGATGCGGGAATTCCTTTCGAATAGATAATGATGTCTTCTTCAGCCTGGGTAATGAAGGTCTTTACGGTCCTGATGTTTTCAAGGAACATTTCGCCGTTGATCGTGTCATAGTGACTGACTGTCGCTTTGGAGAATGTGATATTTATCGTCTGATTCAAATCAACGAAATAGTCGTCATAATCGGGCAGTTCACCGAAAAAAGTATCCAGATTCCCGCTTGAAAGCGGTTTTGCGTTTCTATGAGCGATGCGTGATCTCAGAATGATTTTGTCGATTTCAGGAAGACCTTCGAAATCGTGATCTGCCGTTGAATTTCTTAAAAAACTGTTTGAATCGTTCCCTCTGAATGCGCCGATTCTGTTTTCGGGGTGAAGTTCGGCGATTTTTGTCGGGTCATTGAGAATAAATTCTTCGAACATCGGCATCTGCAGCATTTTTGCAGTTCCGACATCTGTGTAGTCGAAAAGCCAGTTGGACGGTTTGCGGTATGCGTAATAATCGCGCCCTGCCCTCTGAACATAGATAAGCGCGTTGGTGTGTCTGTCGCAGCTTTTGCCGCAAGGTTTGAAAGTTCGTCCCGTCTCCTCCCCGATGATGTAAAGCGGACTGTCGCTTTGTTCGAGAAGTTCGCCTTCAGCGTTGAACTGTTCCTGACCTGCAATAAGCGGCTGGATCAGGATCTGCCTGCCGAACTGTTTCGCGACAACTTCTTTTGACGGCATTCCCTTAACCGACGGATCGATTTTCTGAAAGTGCGCCGCGATTTCGTCGAAAAGTGTCTCATCGTAGAAAATCCGCTCTTCCTGAGCATAGTCGGCGACATTGAGCAGAACATTGAGGATCGTTGTAGACCTTGTTCCGCCGTAGCTTTCACCGGCGAGAACCACCGGGTTTGCTTTAAGGGAGGGATGTTTTTCCATAAAGCGGAGAATGACACGGATGAAATCGCCTGCATCGGCGAAAATATTGAAGTTCATGTCTGTAAAATATTCGTCGCGTGAGCCTGCATTTTCGGGATCGTCAATGATTCCGTAAGAAAAACCGGTTTGTCTGGCATCGACATAGAGCAGGTTCCCGAACTGTGTCCAGCTTGTTTCATTGTCGGCCGGGCCTTCGCCGGAAAACAGCTGGTCGCCTGTCTTTTTTGCCGTGTTGTAGAGGAAAAGAAGGGCCGAAGAAGAGCCTGGACCGCCGTTGTAAAGCACGAAAAGCGGTTTTTTCCGAGGATTTTCGTCGGCAGGCTGGAAATTATACCACATCATCGCTTTTCCTGTCTGGTAGCTGCGGTAGTTCAGTTTGTAATCAACTCCTTCAAGCGCGATGAACCCCGATTCGTATTCAAGTTTTTCGTCTGTGTCGCCGTTGTCGGTGTCGGGCGCAGTGTCTGAAGAATCTCCGCTGTCAGCCTGATCCGTATCGTCGTCGCCGGCAGTGTCGCCGTTGTCTTCGTCAGAAACAGTGTCGCTGTCGGTATCGTCAGTTTGTTCTGTATCGTAGTCGGCATCGTTTCCTGAAGGATCGTCGTCAGGCAGAATTTTTACGGCATTTCCGTTGTTCGTATTGGAGCATGCCGCAAACAGCATGAAAAAAAGAGCCAGAAAGAAAAATTTTTTCATATTATTCTCCTTAAGTTACAGTAAAAGTATTCCGTTTTCCCTGAGTTCCCTGACTGCGGCTTCTACAGAGCCGTTTTTTATCTCTAAAAGGTGCATGCCGCCTAGGTTCGGGACATTTTTTACATTTTTCTGATCGTTGCAGCCTGATTTAATGAGGATGATCATTCCTGACTTCAGCATAGTTCTGATTTCATGCGGGTTTGACGACAGGTCTAAATCAGGCAAATAGCAGACGAACGCGCCGAGCGCGAAGAGAGTTTTTTCAAGTTCTACGGCAAAATCTTCATCTTTGACAATGATTACAGCCGCTTTGTGGCCGAAACGTTTTTCCCTTTCCGCGGCAGTAACCTCTTTTACTGATGCGGTTCCCGGCAAAGAGTCAAGGATGATCCCGCCGCCTCGGATCTCATAGTCGCTGACTATTACAAATCTGCCGGTTTCCTGATTTTCGCCTATTGTATCGAAGGAAAGCGGCTTCCCGGCTTCGAAGATGCACTCGGCAGCTTCGAATTTACCGACTTTGTTCCCTTTTTTGCTTTCAAGCGAAGAGGTGTCGAGAAGTTTTGTGACTTCAATGAGTTTCAGAGTCGTTCTTGCCGTTCCTATCTTGATGAAATAAAAGCGTTCGCTGCTCAGAGGTTCGCTTCCGAGCCAGAAAACTGCCGCAGTGAAACGCATCGCGCTGTGAGGCGCAGTTTCTCCGGCTTTTGAAATAAGCTCGCCGCGTGTCGTGTAGATCTGCTCAGTCAGCGTGAAACCTGCCGGTGACCCTGATTCGACCGAGGTTTTGTGCGGCGTGTTGAAAGATTCTATCGACAGGATCCTGCTTTTTTTGCCGGAGGGGTTGAAGATGACTTCATCGCCTTCGTTCAAGGTGCCGCTGCTGACCGTACCGGCATAGATCCTGCGGTTGTCGCCGCTTTCGGTGAAGCGGTAGATATCCTGAAGAAACATTCTGAACGGTTGTTTCGCGCTATGTTCCTTAGCTTTGAAAAGATCAAGAAATCTATAAAGTGTTTTGCCGTGATACCATGAGGTTTCCCTGCTTTTTTTACTGATGTTGACACCGTTCAGAGCGCTTACAGGGACAAAGCCGAGAGGTTTTATCCCGATTTCGGAAAGGAATGCAGTGTATTCCGCCTTTATTTTTTCGAAAATTGTTTCGGAATAGCCGGCGAGATCCATTTTGTTGACGAGAACGACGATCTGTTTTATCCCGAGGATCGAAAGCATATAGCCGTGACGCCTTGAATTTTCCTGAACGCCTTCGTCTGCTGCGATCACAAGGACCGCAGCTTCGGCCCTGCTTGCGCCGGTCACCATGTTTTTCAGAAATTCGATGTGACCTGGAGCGTCGATGATGACAAAATCGCGTTTTTTCGTGCTGAAGAAGACCCGCGCCGTGTCAATGGTTATTCCCTGCGACTGTTCGTCCTTGAGAGCATCTATGAGAAAAGCGTATTCAAAAGGGCGGGAGTTGAGGCGGCAGTAATTTTTTATCGCTTCAAGTTTGCCTTCGGGAAGCGATCCTGTCTCGCAGAGAAGCCTGCCGATTATCGTGCTTTTTCCGTGGTCGACATGACCTGCGAAAACGATCGGAAATTTTTCAGTCTGCATACGCCGCTCCGGATTATTCTGCCGTTGAGACGCATCTGAAACCGAAGTCGATTGCAGGATCGTCAAGTTTGCCGCCGCTTCTGAACGATGATCTTGCATGGTCCTCGCCGTAGATGAAAGAGCCGCCGCGTACAACTTTGTACTTGTCAGTTTCTTTTTCAGGCTCGTCCGGTCCCTGCGTGTCTTTCTGCGTCGCCTCTTCCTTGGAATAGAAATTTTTATCGTACCAGTCGTTCGTGAATTCGGCGACATTTCCGCTCAGATCGTAAATTCCGTTCGCCGAAATTCCGTCTGGTTTTGATCCTATCGGAGAAGTAGTGTTCGAGCCGCAGCCTGCTGCGGAACCTCTCATAACGGTATTGCTGCAATCCGCTTCCGGTGAGTTTCCCCAAGGATAAAGCTGTGCTTTGCCGGATTTTGCTGCGTTTTCCCATTCGGCCTCGGTAGGAAGGCGTTTCCCGAGCCATTCGCAGTAGGCTTTTGCACCGCGCCATGTCACGCAGTTCGCCGGATGGTTCTTTCTGTCGGGGTTACCGATATTGCACTGGTATGTGTCGGTCGAAGTGCGGTAGTGCGGTTCTTGGGCATTGTCGTTTGTGCAGATATTCGCGGCGATGCACTTTTCGAAAAGTTCGACCGAGACCTCGAATTTGTCGATAGTATATTCCGAAACGGAGACATCGTGCAGAGGAACGGCGTTTTCCTTGCAGTTTCCTTCGATCTCCGTGTCGCAGCCCATTTTGAACGAATTTGCGGGGATCTTCACAGTGGCTGAAACGCAGTCGCCTTCATCGACCCATTTGGCATTCTTGCATACCTGTTTGCGCACTTTTTCAGGATCTTCGGAGCAGTTCACGAACTGCTGTCCGCCTTCTGCTATTATAGCGCCGCCAGCATAGCATGTCGGTTTTCTGGATTCATCCTCGACAGCATCCTCGTCGTCTTCTTCGACGATAATGACAGGAGTTTCATCCTCTGTTTCTTCGGCCGTGTCATTGTCATTAACCTGATTTTTTTCCTCGTTTTCCTCATCCGATCCGCATGCTGCGGCGAAGAAGAAAACTAAAATCAGGCAAAGAAGGAATTTGATTTTCATAACATTCTCCTTTAATCGGTTTTTATATTTTCCACGTTGTTTTCAGGAATTATCAGCGGGAGCTCGAACGAGAAAGTCGAGCCCGCTTCCGGCGTGTTGGACTTCGCTGAGATCGTTCCGCCCATTATGCCGGTAAGTTTTTTGCAGATCGCGAGTCCGAGACCGATCCCGCGGAATTTCTTTTTTATAGTGGAATCGAGCTGCGCGAATCTTTCAAAAAGGAAATTCGTTTTATCGTCCGGGATCCCGATGCCGGTGTCTATGACTTCGAAACGGATCATTTTTACGCCGTTTTCCTGTTCTGTAAGGCGGCAGTTCACTGTGATCGTCCCTTCCGGCGTGAATTTCCAGGCGTTTGTAAGCAGGTTGTTGAGGATCTGGGTGATACGGAAACGGTCGCCGACAACGAATCCGGGAACATTTTTATCTATATTCGTTCTGATTTCGATCTCTTTGAGATGTCTCTGGTATGAAAGTGTCGCAACAGACGCGGCGATCAGCTCTTCCGGCGAGTAAGGCTCGTTTTCAATCGAGATTTTGCCTGAATTTATGTTCGTCATCTCGAAAAGGTCGTTCACGATGTTGCCCAGAACTTCACAGCTTGACTCCGCATGTTTCACATATTCCTGCTGTTCGTTGTTCAGTTCAGTTTCATGCAGCAGCGCGAGCATTCCGCGGATCCCGTTTATCGGAGTCCTGATTTCATGGCTCATGTTGGCAAGAAACTCTGTCTTGGCTTTGCTGGCAGCCTGCTCCTCGATTTTTTCCGCGTACTCTTTCTGAAAGTTGACTTTGTTGAAAAAAGATTCAAGGCTTCCCTTGTAAAAGACATAATTGATGCATATCGCGACAGTCACTGCGCTTATGACATCTGAGATTATTCCGGCGAAAACGGCCTTGATTCCCGGGACGAAAAACCAGAGCGAAAAAAGATCCAGAACGCCGAGCAGAACGGAAATTGCGATGTATTCCCTCTGCTTTATTCTGAACGATGCGGCAAGGACTATTACGGCTACGAACAAGGTCGTAAGGTTCTTGTAGATCGCGAGGCATGGCGCTGATGTCGAAAGGGCGTAAAGGTATGCCGAAAAGAAGAAGATCCGCCAGAAATATTTGCAGAAACCGTTGTTTGCGTCATGATCGGAGTTCCTCATTTTTATTTTGCCGAAAATATACAGTAGAGGATAGACTATGCATGAACATATATGTACGACAAAAACTTCGCTGTAACCGAACTGGCTGAAAATATCCGCTGTGTAAAGATATCTGTAAATGTCCAGAAGAAGCAGCGGAAAGTTGATTATGATGAGAGCCAGGGAAACATTGACCGCCATTTTTGCGTTGGCGGTGTCGTTCGCCGCATCGAACTGCCTCAGAAACTCCTCATCGTAGCCTTTTCTTATGCTCAGTGACATTATGCCTCCAAAACAAAAACGCCGGATTGTAGCTCAAATTGAAAAGTTTATAAAATTATTTTGGAATTATTGCGGATATTTTTATGTTGTGCTAATTTGAGCCGGATCTTTTCTGGAGGGAAAAATGAGAAAAAACACACTGTTGACAGTTATTCTGCTTTTATTCCTGTTGGTTGCATGCGGTTCGGGCGGTGACTCGTTCAATGCCGAAAAAAGTTCCTACGGCGAGCCGAGCGAAACAAGCGTCGTCGAGATCAATGCAGGACTGCTTGCCAATGAAAAAAAGCCCCATGTCCTGGTGAAATCAGGGACTTCCGAGTTCGGCGGAAAAATTTTGGATGTGATCGACGTCAAAATCAACGGCAACAGCGAGGCGAAGATGCTTCTTTCTCCGTGGCCCGTGAAGAAAGATGACCGGCATCTGACTTTCGGCGGATATACGTCGAACAGCGGAGAAGGAACGAAACCAAAGCAGCCTGTCGACATTGAACTGCCGGAACTCGGCGAAACGGCGGAAGGAAGCGGCGAATTTACGGTAAAACTTCCGGGGATGCCGATAGAAGTCGATGTTCCGTTTGAGTGGACTGTAAAACTTGAAGAGGAAGACATCACGATCGACACTCCTTCAGGCACATATTCAGGAGTCAGACACTACACAGGAAGCGGCAGGATCAGCGAGGGACCGCTCAGCGAATTTCTGGGTGACACCGAATTCACTGGGGAAGTTTACTTCAGCCCGACATTCGGATTCCCTGTCAAATACAAAGTGAACGGCATAAATTTCGACGGTGACCTTGAATCGGCGTGGGATTACGGCGATCCTGACGGAACAGGCTACAGAGTCATGAAAAAAACGGGCGTCGTCAACAGCGAAAACCCGTCGTTCAGCCTGAGTACCCACGATCTCAAAGGAAACTTCGACGCCGATCCGAAAAGCCACGCGAAAATGCTTCTTGAAATCAGATACCTTGACGAAAATGCGGCAAAAAACGACACGATGCCGGCAGTAAATGTCGAATTCGGCACAGTTATGGGGTATTTTCCGGCTCAGCTCATAGAATCTCCGGTCAGTATTTTCTTTCCCGAAGAAGACGGCAACGGCTACAAATATTTCATCGCCTATGTCGACCAGGCGGCAAAAAGTCACAACGATCCGATTTCATACCATGTTTCGGTAAGCGGCGGAGAATCGGTAAAACCGCTGCGCGTCACCGCAAGGATCTATTATAACAAGATCCAGTAGTTTCGAATGCGCTTTTTGAGATAATTTTCCTCTGTCTTTTTTCAGATTTTCTGCTATATTCCTCCGTTTTTGTTCGACCGTTTATGGTGACTGTTTTGGATTTTTACCTTGCTCCGCTTGCGGAAATAACTTCGAAAGAATTCCGGATGCTCTGCTACGAAGGCGGTGCCGACGGATGTTTCAGCGAGATGATTTCGGCGAAAGCCGTCACTTTGAAAAACAGAAAAACTATCGCCCTTTCCGAGATCGACGGGAGCGAGCCGCGCACAGTTCTTCAATTCTTCGGCGGAGATCCCGATGTTATAAAAGAGGCGGCGGAAAAAATTTTAGATCGCGTGACTCCGGCCGGGATCGACATCAATGCAGGGTGTCCGGTCCGGAAAGTCGTTGCGGCGCGTGCTGGTTCCGCTTTGATGGATGATCCGGAAAGGCTGGGGAAAATAGTGAAAACACTGCGCGGTGTCACGGATCTTCCTCTTTCTGTCAAAATAAGGAAAGGTTTCAAGACCCCTAATTATGAGCGCTGCGCTGCTGCCGCAGTCGAAAACGGCGCAGATATGCTCACAGTTCATCCCAGACTCAGAACTGAAATGTTTTCAGGTGTTTGTGATTTTAATGTGTCGGTCGAGCTCGCCGAAAAACTTCCGATCCCGGTCATTCATTCAGGCGACATCAAGGAAAAAAGCGATCTCGAGAGATTCAAAGGAACAAAGATCGCCGGTGTTATGGTAGGGCGCGGCGCGCTTGGAAGACCGTGGATCTTCCGCGAACTCAAAGGGGAAGCGGTAGGCGAAGACGAAAAAAAGGCTATGATGACGAAACATTTCAAACACTATATTGAACTTGACAACCGTCTTGCCCATACGATGATCCGCCGCCATGCTTCATGGTATTCGACGGGAATGCGCGGAAGTGCCGATTTCAGGAGGCTGATTTTCGATCCGGCGAATGAAATTTCTCAAGTTATAGAACTCGTTGAAGATTTTTTTGAGATAAAATTGTGAAAAAAATTTTAGGACAAAGCGAAACAGCAAAAGAAATGCGCAAAATGCTGCGCAATGCCGAGCCGAACGGAATATATCTCATCGGCGGCGAGCCTGGAACGGGAAAAGGTTTCCTTGCGGGACTGATAGCCTCAAAAATAAGCAAAGAAGATGCGGAAAAAAACATTGTCCGCGTGAAAAGGATAGAGGATTTCAGAAAAAAAGGACTTGTGTATATTACCGAAAACCGAACTTTTTTTGACATGCGTGCGGCAAAATTCTCATCGGCGCTGTGGCTTGCTCCGCTGAGGGAAAGGCAGATGGATATGTCCGAACTTATTGAATATTTCATTCAGGAAAGCGGTGTCGATGCATCGCGCTGGTATGAAGGCGATTCGCTGAATCTCCTTTTTTCCTACTGGTGGCCGTTCAACATTCAGGAGCTCAAAAGGGTAGTCGGGACTGAGGACGGCTACAGAATGCTGCCTTACCGGAACATTGACAAGGTCCTCTCGAACTACAGCGCGACCGAAATTGTGAAAGTCAAGATAGAAGGGTTGTTCGGCGAACTGGGAAAGGAGGGAAACGCCGGAAAAATCTATCAGCTTTTTCTTGATTCGGTCGAAAAGGTCTTCATTGAGTCGGCCTTGAAGCACTGCGGCGGCTCTGTGTTGAAAACAGCTGATTTTCTGAGTATGCACCGCAACACTCTGACTCAGAAAATGAAAAAACTGAAAATAAAGTCTCCAAAAACGTAAAGACGTCACCTTAATAAAAAAATAATTGCAATAATTAAAAAAAAGAGTAGTATTTCGCGCTTTTAGCGGACTTTCTCGGCCGGATCATCGTTTTCCGGTGTTGGGAATGACTTAACAGCGGATAATTGTTATTTTTTTAGCCGATATAGGAGGAACAGATGGCTGATTACAACAAAAGTTCATTGCGTAATGTCTGTGTCGCAGGACACGGAACATCGGGAAAAACCACTCTTGTCGAATCGCTGCTTTTCAATGCAGGCGCTATCAACAGACAGGGTTCGGTAACTGACGGCAACACCGTTTCGGACTTCACCGAAGAAGAGAAAAACAGAGGAATTTCGATTTCCGCATCTATCAACTCTGTTGAATACAAACAGAATCTCATCACTTTTATCGATACTCCCGGATACTTCGATTTTGCCGGCGAGCTTGCGGCTTCAATGCCTTTCTGCGAAGCGGCTCTTCTTACCGTTGAAGGTTCTACTGGCATCGACGCAGGAACCGAAAAGGCTTTCAAACTTGCCAAAAAACTCGGCAAATCGATCGCTTTCTTCATCAACGAAGTCGACCGCGACAACATAAACCTTGAATCGGCTTTCGAGAGCATTTCAAAAGAGCTCGAAATTCCGCTTGCACCTATCACCTATCCGGCTGCAACAGGCCAGAACGCTGATTCCATTATCGACATTTTCAAAGGCAAACTTGTAAAGTACGCTAACGGCAAAAGAGCTTCCGAAGCAGATATTCCGGCTCAGTTCGCTGACAAAGTCCAGGAACTCAAGGAAAAGCTCATGGAAGCAGTCGCAGAGAGCGACGAAGAGCTTATGACCAAATACTTCGACGAAGGTTCGCTTTCGGAAGAAGAGATCAATACCGGTCTCCACAAAGCTTTCTCTCAGGGAACTGTTTATCCGGTATTCTTCGGCGCACCGAACAAAGGCATCGGCGTCGACATAGTTCTTGACTCAGTAGTTGACTTCTTCCCGTCACCGGAAGGAAAGATCATGCAGTTCGGCGAAGGCGAGATCGACACAAACGATGATTCCGTAACAAAAGGTATCATCTTCAAAGTCAACTCGATCCCGCAGTTCGGCGAAGTCTACGCGTTCAAACTTCTCCAGGGCAGTCTGAGTGAAGGCGCTGATATTTACAACATGTCTTCCGCATCGGCTGAAAAATTCGGCCAGCTCTTCTACACAAGAGGAAAAGACAGATTCCCGCTTAAAAACGTCGTTGCAGGCCAGATCGCTGTAACCGTTAAACTTAAAAACAGCAAGACCGGCGATCAGTTCTCCGACAACAAAGCTGCCGAAGTTTATCCGTTCCCGCTTATCGAATGGCCTGAAGCAATCGTCCGCGGCGCGTTCGCAGGTGCTTCGAAGGAAGATACCGATAAAGTCGCTGCAGCGATCAAAAAGATGCAGATCGAAGACGCATCCTTCAGAATGGTCAACGATCCCGAGCTCAAACAGCTTTTCGTTGACGGTCTCGGCGAACTTCACCTCGAAGTTTTGGCTAAGAAGATCAAGAACCAGTTCGGACTTGACGTTAAAATACTTGAACCGAGAATTCCTTACAGAGAAACGATCAAAGGAAAAGCAGAAGCACGTTACCGCCACAAAAAACAGTCTGGCGGATCGGGTGAATTCGCAGAGGTCAACATCGTTCTCGAACCGAACAGCGAAAGCGAATTCGAGTTCGTTGACGCTATCGTCGGCGGCGTAATCTCCGGCAGATTCATCCCGGCAGTTGAAAAAGGTATCCGCGAAGTTCTGGCAGAAGGCGTTCTTTCGGGCTGCAAATTCATCAACTGCAAAGTTACACTCAACGACGGTAAGGAACACCCGGTCGACAGTAAGGAAGTCGCGTTCAAAAAAGCTGCACAGATGGCTTTCAAAGACGCCG
>Ga0265299_10000849_pt1 | contig 37080 bp, 42 predicted proteins | sample AusTroGonzalo_MG_4_FD_193485 | JGI IMG/M metagenome (GOLD analysis project Ga0265299, IMG submission 193485) | Bovine rumen microbial communities from tropical cattle in Woodstock, Queensland, Australia - Gonzalo_02 | ecosystem: Host-associated > Mammals > Digestive system > Stomach > Rumen ... | reverse complement strand
CTGCCTTTGCCTGTGCAATTTGAGCAGCGTTCTGAGCAAGCATAGAATTGTTATTTGCAAGACCCTGGGTATATGTACCGAAAGCATTCAAAGTATTATCCTGTGCATTCTGTGAGATACCGAGCAAGTCCTTGTTCTTGTTATACATGTTAGAATAAGTCTGCTGACCGATGTTGGCATTAGTGCTAAATTCATTCAATGCACGGCTTCTATCCTGCTGGTAACGGTCGAAAGCCTTGTCCCATTCTTCGGAAGCCAAAGCCTGCTGTTTTGCTGCAAGTGCATCGGTATAGTCAGAACTGAACATATTGCCTGCATTAGCCATAGAATTGGTAATTGCATCAGTGGCTTTCTTTGCACGTAAATCTGCAGCCTTGGAATAGAAATCGTTTACGTCCTTGTCGTAGCTGAATTGACCTGCATCATAAGGTGTAAGTTCTTCAAGCGCCTGAACTCTGTCACCGAGCTTTCCAGCTTCGCCACCGTAGGCATTGTTTACCTTGTTCATGTATTGCTGATAAAGACCTGCATTCTTGTTTGCAGCTTCTTCAGCTTTGCCGTAAGCTTCGTCTAATGCGGCATTCGCAGCACCGACTGACTTATTTCCGCGATAACCGAAAATGTCACCCGGATCAAAAACGTTAGAGAGAAAATCGCCAAATCCCATAAAATATCCTCGTTTATATTTATACCATAAGAATAACTACCAGGGCGTTGGCCTCTAGCGTTATATACTGGTCCTGTAGTGTTATAATGCCACCAGACATGCTGTTCTTTTCGAATTTAATGAAAGGCACGATGTCTGTCCTGTTTTTCATGAAAGTAGAAGGCAATACGTTGTCACCCGCATTGCACAGCTTCTTGTAAATTTTAATTTCACCGAGTTCCTTACAAACCCAGCCTTCATCTGAAGATACAGACCATGTTCCTTTAATGGCCTGCAATATATCTTCAATCTTACTGCCCTGGTTAATAATCATGGTAATTCTCCGTAACGGTAATATCTATTATATAATTTGTTATATAATTCTGGATTTTCGCATCCAAAACCATATTTTTCATAGAAGGCTTTACCGAATTCGGTTTTAAAACCCCGACTATGTTCTGACTTATTTCTTATTGCTTCAGAAAAATTCAAATTTTCTTTATGTGTGCACCATCGTAAATTTCTAATATCGTTTATAAACATCCCGTTTGGTTTATGGGATTTATGATCTATTTCATTTCGTTGAAAAATTTTATCGTCTTCAGTTTTGTGAAGGAATATCCCAGCCAAAATCCTATAAACTGAATTATGTTTGTTGTTTAACCAAATACTTGTATTATATTTGGTAACAAATATTTCACCATTAGCCCGCATAGCTCTACCGCAATTAGATAAAGCTATAATACGTTTAGTAGTACGTGCCTTAGTATCAATTCTTACCCAGATTTCTTTTTGTCCATTTATCATAATCTACCAAATATAGAAATTTATATTAAATCGGAGTATTCAAAATATTAAATCTGAGAGTTGCATCACTTATAACAAAATCAGAATCTTCACTAAATGTCACCTTTAATACGCACTGTCTTGTCATTCCGAGATTTAGCCAGCTCAGTCTTGCAGAATACTGACCGCGTTCGCCAAGGCTCGCATCGATAACGTTACCGAATGTATAGCCACCGTCGTTACTCATCTGTAATAACGCCTTGGAAAGCTTACCGTAATTCTCGATTGAACCGGCATTACATTCGAGAGAAAGCTGGTATAACACAAATGGCTTATAGTCGGCTGTAATAACCGGAGTCTGTCTTACACGGTATAACGGTAGAGAATGCTCTGAGTCGAAATCTTCCTTATAGTAATTATCGTCTAATACATAGAGATTACCGTTTTCGCAGCATCCTGTAATAATCTTGTTGTTGAACCATACAGCATATAAAGGCATGTAAGGTTTAGTCTTAGAATTGTAATAGTTACGTGAACTTCTGATATGCCATTCACCAGTCATTATATCGTAACAATAGGTTTCGTTGCCTACTGTAAAGATATAGAAACTGTGATTATTTTTAGAATATGTCCATGCACGTGTATTGGAAATTTCATTATCATTTAAAATCCTGTCTAGCCATTCTTCAGAAATCTTGCTGACCTTTGTTCCGTCAATCATGAGAACACATTTGGCATTGGCCTTACCAGTTCCTATACAGAACTGTGTCTGGTTTACGGAAGCAAGAGAGAATTTAGCTTCGAGGCCCTGTTCCTTGTTGATTGTATAGGAAACTCTTTGCCATGTCTGGAAAGACTCGGCGTCGCCGCGTTGCCAGAATTCGATTGAAGAAGGACCGTATAAAGTTAAAAGTGCGCCTACGGAATAGATAGCCGTAACTTTATCTGAAGAAGATTCGGCGTTAAAATACATCTGAACACCGTAATCGTCAAGGAAGCAATACTCGCCGGAATCGACTTCTATCGTATCTACTGTGATACCGTCGTTCTTATATTGGACCTGACCGTTTACGATATTGAATACGTTTCTTTTTTCCTGAGATAACGGATATGGTTTAGTGTAATAGACATATCCTGAACCCAAATCGTTAATGACTATGGAACCAGAAACGACAGCTATATGTGTAGGCCTTACGTATACGTTTTCTGTAATTCTCTTAGGTAAAGTTATTTCTACGGTCTCGCCATTCTTGAGCTCGTAACCGTAGATAGCAACAGAATCGACCCATAACAAGATATCGCGTTCGCCAGCGGATTCGGCAAATTCAACCTTGTTTCCAGAAGTATAGTGACCTATGACTTCTGTATTGTATGCGTTGTCTATCCTGTAGATATTACCCTTATAGGCTACGAAAAGGCTAGGAGCGAAATTGGTTAAACTTAAACCGGTAGAAGGCACATACATACCGTCTATCTGTGCGTCATCGCCCAATGACATAAGATACTTGATACCCGGGCATGACTGCATAAAACGTCTAGCATCGTCTTTAGAAGAATTATATGATGTATACATATTCCTAGAAATACTAGAACCTTGTATATTAGGTGATTTAGTTTTCGCTGAACCACCACAAAAGCTATATGTAACTTTAGTTTCTGCCATTTAACTCTCCCTTTAAACATCCATGTTTTTTGAAATACATGTGTTCCCTATGATATTCTGGTCGTTTATATAATGGAATATCACTTTTACCATAACATTCAATAAACCTTTTACCAAATTCGCCAATTTCAAAAAAACCATTTGGTTTATTATTTAGCCAATTATTATGTATTTTTTCACTTATTTTTTGACGAGATTCATTAGTAGCAGAATATCCTCTATCAAATTTAAGTTTTTCATTTTTTGCGCGAGTAACTAGCTGTAGATTATCTAATTCGTTATTTTTACGATTATTATCTATATGGTCAATTTCTAAACCTTCTGGAATTTCACCTTTAAAAGTCTCCCATACTAATCTATGAACTAACTTCTGAGTAGAGCCAACCAAAGATATTCTTTCATATCCAAAACTATCATGAGTATTACATAAAACCAGTTTATCTTCAGACTTACTGTAACGATAAACTAAGCCATCTTTACTAATCCATCTATTATGTTTTTCGTTGTATATCATAGTATTAAATATAGTAAATTTTTTAACTTTTGTCTACCATTCACGAGGTGCAAGGCCGTTATAGAAATTGTCAAGATAGCTTCCGTTGTTTACTTCGTATGTCATAGGTCTGTTGCTGTTGTTGACTCTCTTGAGAAGTCTTACGCCGTTAGCATATTCTTCGTCGAAATACGGTTTTATTTCAAGGAGCTTATAACGTAAACAGAGCTTTGCACACAATCCGTCTTCGAGAACCGTTAAAATCTTTTCACTGAAATAAAGCCTGTCATTAATCTTGTATTGCGGAATGGACTTCAGATAGGTAATTCTGTAATTGATAGGTTGAACAGAATCAGTCTCTATAATGAATACTTCATAATCGTAAGAATTATTTAACACTTCTGTATGTTCAAGCTGTGTCTCGCACATATAGAAATTAGGAAGACCCTGTTTAGTTCTTGAATCAAGCAAAGGTTTATCACCAGGAAGCAATTGAAGGTATCTTGTGCCAATCTTTCTTGAAAGCGATACTACCCTGTCAGGAAGAGGACTGATGATTAAGTCTGGCCATTTATCGAAGCCGTTAAGCGGTATGAGATATTTGAAAGTAGCCTGGCCATCTACGGCCTTTATTTCATTATTGACCTTTAAGATGTTTCCGATTTTATAATTATCGAGGCTGTCTGGCCATTCGGACAATTCAAACCAACCTTCTGGAAGTGATTCCATTATCCTAATCTTGCCGTTTTTAATGATATCGACTATTTCGACATCAGATTTGATAAGGTTCTGGCCATTAAGTTCTGCAATGAGACACTGTAAATCATTGAGTGCAGCCATGGCCTGTGTACCTGTAGCTGTCTGACCGTCGCCGACTAAGGAACATCTCTGGAAGCACTGATTGATAAGATTGTTGACTGTAATCATAAAAATCCTTATATTTCTACTCTTATATTTATTATACATTGGTTAACTGAAAAAATTTATTCTATTGTGAATATTGACAGATTTGACAAAAAGAGCTATATTTACATCGTAAACAATCAAAAAGAGGAATCAAAAATGGAACAACAAATTGTTAGTTTTGTAGTAGCAGTAATATTTTCACTTATTGGTGGTATATTTTTACCTCTTGGTATTGGTATTCCGTTAGACGATCCATCTTTGTCTGATAAAGAAAAGAAACAAGGGCAAATTTACAATATAGTACTTTATGTAATCGGCGTATTTGCTGTTTTAGGTTTTTTTCTTTTTGATAAATATGGACAATTTACTCTTAATGTATTGATTATGGGGAAATAATATGTCAAAAGTAATATTAACTTGTTTTATTATTTGTTTTTTTATTGGTATAATTTCATATGGTGTAGGATATGAAAAATCAAAAACTGATAATAATAACATTATTAAATATTCATATTGTATAGAAACTGAAACGTCAGTTAAAATAGTAGATGTTTATTTTAAAAATTATGGTAAAGACAAAGAAAAGGACGATATTTTATATTCTTTCAGTAATGATGGACAATGTTTATTTTTAGGGCTTTCGACATTTATTAATAAAGAACCTGTGTTTATTTCACATACAGATTGGGGTTGCGAACATAAACAAGAAATGATTAAAAGGTGTAAAAAAGCAAATGAGAACCGCTGATATTCCAAATTCTAACTATTATATTCGTGAAGATGGTAAAGTTTTTCGAAAATCTGACAATAAAGAAGTAATTCCTAAAAATGATTATCTATATGTAAACATTAATAAGAAAAAACGTTATATCCATAGGCTAGTAGCAGAAGCCTTTGTTGATAAAGAAAATGACTCTTATAATATTGTTGACCATATAAATCAAAATCATTTAGATAACAGAGCAGAAAACTTACGATGGACTGACCATTTTGGAAATGCCAATAATATGTGCAATAATGTTTCAGAACGCCAAGCTGATAGAAAATCATACGATTTAGCTTATTCTAAACAATACCATAAAGAACGACGTGAACATTATAATGAATTACAAAGACAATATAGAGCAAGAAAAAAGGCTAAGGACTAAGCCTTAACCTTTTCTAAATCGTTATTTCAAATCAGATTAGTCAATCTTGAAATAGCCTACTACAGCTTTTCGAGGATCTGGTAATGTGACAGCATACGGTAGGTCGAGACGGGTCAAAGTGGTCATGTTGGCACCATTTCCGTAAGTGCTCATCTTGATAGAGACGTTGTTGACAGATTCAGTAACGTTCTCAGAACCCGGAAGGTCTGCGAATGTATACTTATCGAAACCAACTGCGTCTTCAGTTCTGCACTGACCGAGAGCATACTTACCAGAAGCGAGAGCGAGGGTCGGAGCAGCAGTTGTGTAGCCTGTCGGAACCCAAGCATTAGCGTTGTTGATGTTGTGACCTTCAACAGCGAAGCGAACAGCCGGAACTTTACCGTCCTTGTCAGCGATGATGTAGAGGTCCTGATCGGTTTCCATACCGTCTACGCCAACAATCTTGGCATTAACCTTGAACGGAACACCAGGAGCAGCGGTGAATGCAACATCATAACCAGCAGTGATAGTGTTGTTAGAAGAATCCTTAGCGGTAACAGCGGTTACAGCCATAGTTGCAGTTTCTGTACCAGCAACGTTAACGATTGGCATCAAGCTTTCTTCGATAACGGAGGCACCAGCATACTGACCGAGATATACGTCCTTATAAATCTTGGACTGGATTTCAGACGGGATAAAGTTTGCGAGACCACCAGCAGCGATTGTACCAGCGATGGACGGTTTAACGAAAGATACCTTAGTACCAGCTACGCCAACTTCGTCAAGAGCCTTGGACATATCGGTAAGAGTCTTGAAAGAAGCATTACCAGAAACTACCTGGAAGGACTTGTTGATAGTCTGATCGATAGCGTCCTTTTCAACAGAACGAGCGAGCTTGACACCACGTGGCTTAGCAACTTCGTTTGTGAAGGATTCAATATCTACGAGCTTGTTCCATGCATCGAGCTCAATAGAAGTATTCTTGTTCTGAAGAGTAACATCTACTTCGACTTCGTTGATAGCATCAGGAGAAGCTTCGAGACCGTCAGCAACCTGACCCGGGTCCGGAATATAGATGGAATATGTTTTACCGTATTTCTTGCCTTCAAGTTCACCCTGAGACATGTAGGATTTAGCCTTCTTTAAGTACGGAAGGTTGTCGTAAACTTCACCAGCGATGAGCTTGGTCTTGTGGTTGTTTGAAAAATTATTTGCCATTGTTTTGTTTCCTTATGAAAATTAATGTGTTCTGAGGTAGTTCAAAATCGAGTCATCAGAATCGAAAATGCTACCGGGTTTAGTTTCAGCACCCATGCCAGGTTTACCGACAACGGGCATTGCTGGTTTATTTATTTCATTACGTAAACGGCTTTCAAGTTCTCTAATCTTGAACTGTCTGTCCATTTCTGTAACGCCGTCATTGAACAGATTTTCAACTTCCTTAGGATTGGTGGCAAATTCGTAAAGAATCTTTGGACCTAAGTCGGAACGCATGATATACTGTGCGATTTCCCTGTCAGAGTCAACCAGTTCTCCGAGTCCATTCTGAAGGGCTACTGCAATAGCATCTCTGTATTGCTTTTCCGCTTCAGGAGTCTTGAATAACTTCTTGACATTTTCATCCTGACGTGACTTATATGCCTGTACTTCTTGTTCCTGTCTTGCCTGTTCACTGTATCTCTGCTGGGCTTCTTGCAGTCTCTGATTCCACATGTTGTCGAATCGCTGCTGAACCAAGGCATCGATATAGCTATCGTCATCCTGGAACTGTTGTCTGTTTAACGGTTGGAACTTTTCCGGATTCTCTAATTTCTCAATACGCTGCAATAGCTGTTCGTATTGGTCCTTAGGAACGTAATTCTTTTCATACTTTTCACGCTGCTTTGCTAATTGCTTGCGGAAAGAATATGCTGCGCGTTCTTCCGGTGTGTATTCCCTATGGCTAGCCTTTTCAACCACATTGCTTTCTTCGGAAACCGTTTGCTGGGCGGATTCTTCAGCGGCAGATTCTACTTGTTCGTTCTCAACACCTTCAGCCTCAGTGTTTGGGTTCAAACTGGTATCAATCTCTTCAATATTCATAAAATGTTTTTCCTTGTACGCTTTAGGTGCGCATTACCCTTGTTTTATATTTATGTTTCTAGTATTTACAATAACATAAAATTTTATTATATTTATTATATGAGAAAATATTACATTCCAAACTGCAAATACTATGTAACCGATGAAGGTAGACTGTTTAATAAAGAAACTGATGAGGAAATGGTTTTAAAACCTAATAAAACTGGTTATATAAACATTACCATAAAAAGAAAAGTCTATAAGTTACATAGAATTATCGCAGAAGCATTTATCCCTAATCCTGAAAACAAACCTTATATAGACCATATAAATCGTAATAAGGTAGATAACCGAGTATCAAATTTAAGATGGGTCACTGCACAAGAAAATTGTAATAACAGAAAAACCAATCTTGCAGAAGGTGAACGTAAACAAGATTTAACGTTTACTGAATACAAGACACAGGCCCATAAGAAATGGCGAGATAAGCACAGGGAAGAGTATAACGCAAAAAGAAGATTGCGTCGTCAGTCCATGTAGAAAGATTGGCGTTCTCTTCTTTCAAGTCCGAGGCCACGTGGCATATCAGTCGTGAAGAATGTTAAAACTATACTGTCTGCTGTGTCAGGTGAACGGCCTATCGCTTGTTTTATATCCTCTTTTGGGATTAATTGAATTTTATCCCTATTGTTTAATATGTATTTAGTAGAAAGAAATTCATTGACTGCTGATTCATCTACGCCGCTTATACCGTGTTCAGTAATAAACTGTTTAGCCTTCATATACATTTCGGCACGTTTATTTGCATAAGAAGGTTCATCTGCTCCACCACCGAACGATACGAGATTTGTAAAACCTGCATAATCAGAATCCATAAGCACTTCATAAAGACTGGCACCATAGGCAGCGTCTATGTTTATGGCTGACAAATGCTGTTTTCCATATTCGTGAATCCATGCTTTTATTACGGCGTATAGATCTTTAGCTGTAGCCAATTGAGCCTTATGGTATTTTTCTATAGAATTTCCCTTTCTTAGAACTATGCAATTAAAGTCCCTACCGAATCCAGCAGGGTCACATCCTATCGTAAATGTGGAACCTTCCTTAGGCGCATCCTCAAACATATCTGAAGTAAAAATAGTTCCATTGTCTACGTCTTCGCATTCTTCGCCAAAATATTCTCTACGCCATGCGCTTTCAGAAACACATGATTTACGCATTAATGCAATCTGTTCTTCAGTAATAAACTTATTATCTTTTGTGGTAGCTGTAATAAGAGGAACATTGTTTTCCTTTACAAATCTTGTTAGCCAGTTTTGACCACGTGGCGTACTAATCATTACAAGTTTAGGCACAATATCTTTACCTCTCATACAGAAAGGCAATATAGTCATTATTTCAGGATCAGCCAATGCAGCTTCGTCAAGAATAGCTAAAGAAATTTCAGTATAACCACGAATAGCATCCGGTGTTTCGTAAGAAGCAAAATAAATAGTTCCTTTCTTATAAGTTATCTTCATCATGCCTTTATGAACCTGGAATTCATCAGGTTTAAGAATCTCGTAAAGCCTGTTAACGCATTCTTGCATTAATACTTCAGAAACAGCCTTGAAGTTCTGTCCAAGACATATAACTCGTTTTCCTTGAAGTAATGCTATTACAGCCATCAATGAGGCTATATATGATTTTCCCGACCCTCTGCCCGCGCGCAAGTAAATCATATTCTCTGTTGATGTCAATAGAGCTTTTTGATGTGGAAATAACTTATAGTGAATATCCATTATGCGTCTTCAAAAATTAGCCTTATATCATTATTTGAATTAACCGCAGCCTGTACAGACTGTTCAACTTTTTCGGAATAGGTGTCTTTCCATCTTCTCTTCATGACCTCGATATACTGAAGCTTACCCTGAGTAAGATACTTGAAAGTCAAGTCATTAAGGCACTTGGCCTTCATGTCGGTAAACCAGATAACCATCTTGTCAAGCCATTCCTTTGTCTCCTCGCCTATGTCGTCAGGCTTTGATTCGTTTATATTTCTAGGATTCCAGAGCGGGCTTTCGTTCTTGTTCTTTCTCTGTGTCTTGTATGTGGTTATCCTCAATTCTTGCGGAAGATATGACTGTATTTTAGACATGAACGACGATATGGTAGTATAGTTGTATTCGGAAGCATGGCTCATGAAGTTGATAATAGCCATGGTAATACCAGAAGGACAGTAGCCGTTTTCTTCTACTTCCATCTTTCCGTAACCGTCCGTATTGATTTCAGGCATATTGAGATTTTCGAGAAGGAACTTCATCTGTTCTATTCTCTTGTTCATTCTCTGTCTGTTCAAATCTGTTGCGTGTCCCATACTAGCCTCCAGTCATTCGTTTCAGTCTTTCATTCATTTCCTTCAGGAGTTCTTTAAGCTCCTTCAAATCTTCCTTATACGATAAAACCTGTGGTTGTGCCTCTTTTTCAACCACAGGTGCTTCTTGTTTTGTAATTTTTTTGACCATAATGTAACCTGTAGCAATCTTGTGCTATTCGCTACATTATTTATGTTACTTCCAATCAGACGGTATCTGTGCAAGTTCTGCCGCGCCTGTTACTGTATTGGAACCGCAATTTCCGAATGTATATGTATGACTATCAGGAGGCGTCGTCTGAGTACTTGCTTGATTATACAAGGCCAATGCACCGCTTTCTACATTTAAACAGTCAGCGAACATATAGTCCATAACAACAAGACTTGAAGTATCAAATAACGGTACAGATGTTAATGCCGAACATTTATAGAACATAAAGTCCACACGAATGGCACTTGAAGTATCAAATAATGGCACAGTAGTTAATGATGAGCATTGATCAAACATATGCCTCATATCAGTAACACTTGAAGTATCAAATAACGGTACAGATGTTAATGCCGAGCATTTATAGAACATATATCTCATATCTGTAACGCTTCTAGTATCGAATAATGCTACAGTAGTTAATGCATTACATGAATCGAACATATATTTCATGTTAATAATGCCTTTTGTATTTGCACCCAATACTTCTGTTATATTATTACTTCCATAAAGCAGGTATTCGAAAGACGTGCCAGATTTATATACGTCATAAACATCAGATGTGCCTTCTACTAACGTAGCTGTTTGATATGTTGCATATGTGCCTTTAACGGGTACATTGCCATCGGAAGTTCTAACTCTTACTGTATTAGCTGGCAAGTTTAATGGATTATATGGATCATCCTCTGCAAAATATACAGTATATACTTCATCAAGATTTGTATTCATACTATATGCACTATAATCATAAGCAGTATAGATACTACTAATAGCATTTATTTTTCTGCGCTCATAATGATCAAATTTCCATCCTGCTGAAGGTATTGCAGTTATGCCACAAAAATTATTTACGCCATTATAATAATTTTGTTGATATTCTATTTTACCTTCGCCAGAAATAGTCATTCTTGAAGACCAGCACCATGTATAGCCTGCATACACCTCATAACCTTTCACTGCAGAGCCAGGTCCACCATTATAATGATCTACACTATAATTTGCTATAGTAGACAAAGAAGTATTTGAGCCTATAGGCACATAACTAGTTATATAGTAATCATTTTCACTATCCCATGTTTCATAACTTAAATTCCAACCTGAAAACTTATAATCTACTGTGTTATAAATTCCACCGTTAGCAGCAGACTTATCAAAAAAATCCTGTGTCTTCGCAGTGAATGTATTCTGATAATATACAGAAGACTGACCAGACGGCTTATATGCTGACCATGGAGAAGGCTGAATTGTAAATATTGGTCTAGTATGATAATCTATAAGTACCTTGAATCCGCCACCTATTTGATACGCTTTCTTACTGTCACCTGGTTCCGTGACAAGAAGCTTAGGATCATTTACAATGTCTGTTGCTAAAAGTTCCATATATTACCGATTAAACGTTGTAGTAACCACTTTGCGCCATAAACCATCTATCAAAATCATCATACAAAGCTTGATATACGAATACATAGAATGCACCAGATTCAAGTATAAATGTAAGACCGTCCAACTTTGCAGTATATTGAGATGGACCTTCATAAATGTGAGGAGTACTAAAGTGTGCTTCATAATAGTCTGATTCACCTAAATATGCACTAAAATAAGGTTCACCCGTAGTAAATCTGTGATTAAATATCTTAGAGTCATTTATTTTCTTTGTACTGATGCCACCGTTACCTATGGCATACAAGAAACCAGACTGTATATCGGACGGGATCAAGGAGAACGAACCAGTATTACCGCTTACGTTACCGATATTTAAGCGATACCAGTCAGTAGTCGTAGGAAGGTTAGCACGCTCATATGTTATTGAAGCTGTAGCATTAGAGAGATCAGTTCCGCCTAAGACATTTGAGAATCTGACACCGCTATAATTTATCGTATTGTAGATATAATCTCCAACAGTAGCAGATTCAATGTAGACAGGGGCTGCAGCAGTAAGAACTGCGACATTTGCACTAATCTTGTCTTCAACATTATCGACTACGATAGGTGCCACGCCTGTATAGGTCTTACCTTGTGCCTGACTTGCAGCATAAGAGGAAGCAGCGGTAATTGTATCTGTCCAGTCCTTACCAGAAACAGTAAACGTATTTCCAGCAGTGGCCACATTTATATTGGCGCCAGCAGTTACGTCATAAGTATTGCCTACATTACCTGTTATGCTTATAACTACCTTGCCACCGGTCTTCTCGATTTTGATAGGATCTACGCCACTTAAAGGAAGTCCAGTCGGTGTAGAACCAGACAACTTCAATTCATGTCCGTTTATTCCTCCAGAAACGAGTTCTGGGGTCAAATTATTGACTGACGATACAAATGTATTGGCGGTAGTAATAACTCCTTCTGGGATTGCAGAAAGATAGGTTTCTGTAATCTTGTTACCGTCGCTATCGTATGTAGCGGAATTAGAACTTAAAGCATAGTTAGCAGTAAGTGCAGAGTTAGAAATATTTGCAGTAGCCGCATAGCTTACGGCTGTGATAGTATTGATAGCCTCGTTGACAGCGTTTGCACTTGCGTCAGAAATTTCACTACTCCAGTCCTTACCGCTTACGACATGATTGGTAATATCTATATTGTCACCAGCTGAATATTCCTGAACACTCGGTATACTTGCAGTAGCCTGGTTATAGGCATAGCTGGAAGCTGCAGTAATATCGTCTGACCAATCCTTACCAGAAATCTCGTTACCGGTAATCTTGATATTCGGACCTTCTGTATAGTTGGCACCAGCAGACAAGGCAGAACCGTTAATTCCGGTTATAATGTTTGTAGTTCCACCGATTGCGCTATATGGTACATAAGAAGACAATGCACTCTTGTCAGCCTTGTTATAGTAGTTGTTTACGGCAGTAGTATATGCGGAATTTGCCAGCTGGAAGATACCGTCCATTCTGCTATCGGCATTGGCAGTATAGCTTGAGAACGAACTAATCGGGAGTCTGTCATCCAAAGCTGCAGAAATATGAGCAGTAGAAGGAAGCTTAAACTGACTACCCTTCAATGCAATGGCATGGTTATGGTCACCGGAAACTGTGAACGAAGAAATGACCTGTATAGCATTACCGAAGTCAAGAAGAATTTCAGGACCTATTTCCTTGTTACCGGAAATCCAGATAGCATCTCCGCCGCCGTTACCTACAAGCGGAATACCAGAAATACCAGAAATCTTGTCGTCTTCTGTGTAGTTCAACGCGGAATTATGTACACAACCTGTATTGACGAACGAACTGATATAGGAGGTAGCTCCGTGAAGTTCGGTCATATTCGGATTGAAGCCGTTAATAATGAAATTATTGAACGAAGTAGCGTCTAACTTGTTATCCAGGGCAGAAGCAATATGGCCAGTAGTCGGAAGGGTTATGTAGCTACCTTTAACGCCTACGGCATGATTCTTATTACCAGAGACGTCGATAGAGCTAAGGAAGCAGTAAGTGTCACCGAAATTGGCAGTCAGGTTATTACTTACGTTTTTCCATGCGGTAATCCAAGGAACAGTTTCAGCCTCTGTATATGCACTTATGTCTAGCTTTATTGAATCAAGTAAAGCCGTATTTCCAGAAAGCGTTGAAATATTGTTTGAATTATTGGTTATATTGGCACTGTTGGCATTTACTGCGTTCCATATCTCTGTCAAATCTGTATTGACACTGGAACAACAGTCTACGAACTGTGAACTTAACGAAGAAACAGAGCCCTTGATGGCGCTAATCTGACCATGTGCGTCTGCACAGCATTCGTCAACCTTGGCGCTAAGACCACTGAAATCACCTGTAAAGTTAATATGGTTATTTTCGTCGATGTGAATGTAGTCACCGTCGAAATATCTTGTGCCTACCGGACTGTCACCGGCCCTTAAAATTCGGTTATTTGATTCTATTACTGCCATGTTATATTTATTATGCTAATATCTAATGAATTCAGGCACATCTGGACGATAACTGGTAGATCTATAACCATAATTAAAATCACCATAAGGTCCTTCCCAGAATGGATTAATTACATATTGTGTATACTTGTCACACATTATAAACACTGAATATCGCATATTCTGATAATTCTCTATAGCAGACATATAGATAGAACCTAATTTGGATGCCCTTGTTCCGTTAGCACTATATAAGTCTATATACTTATTTGGTGCAAATGTAAATCTGGCAGAAGCATTTTGTACTCCGGCCGACCATGCTGATGTATTTTGGTCAATCCATGAATAACCTGTAGCGCCACCGTAAAAACTTGTAGTTGCTGCGGTAGTACCAGCAGTGGCTGCGGAAAAATTCATTCCCATTGTATAATAAAAACCATCATTATCAATTCTTCCAAAAGCCGTAGTATTTGTCGGTATATTATTATTGCCTGCAGAGACCTTAACGACGTCTGAAAGTGCATAAGAAAAGAAAGATACATTGCCTGTAGTAGGATATGGATGAGTATTACCCTGATAATATTGACCGCTTGTCCTTATGCCATAATACATTGTTAAAGTATCGCCATATCTCATATTAAGGAAATCAGTTCCATAAGTTCTATAACCGTTGCCACTTACGCCATAAGGTCCTTTTGTATTTGCGGCAGATGCCATAGGTACATATATCCTAAGGCCATGTACTCCGCCAGCATAATCGCCAGAAGCAGGATCTACAAAATACGTAGCCTCGCTAGCAGTACCAAGGTGTAACGTAGCATTTGCATTTGTGTAAGTATATCCATTAGGATTCTGGAATGTAATCAATTCGTCATTGTATAATACTAAATCGCTCATGATTTATTTACAACTCCGCGGTATATTTCCAGGTGTAGTTAAGATATGCGCTTCCGTTGTTATAAGTTCCGTTATCACCGTCTACGTAACTGGCTATTATTACAGGTACATAGCCTGCAGGAATATTGGCTGTAAGCATGGTACCATCCTTACCCTGTTCATATGACCATTGTGACTGGTATGTATTAGGATGATAAGCTGTAGAACCTCCGTAAACCCTGTCGTATGAATTTCCGAAACCTGTATAGTTATAACTTATGATAAACGGCGGTAAATCGAAAACCTGTCCAGTAGTAAGCTTCATACCTGCTAGCCTGTAACGCCATTTTGTAGACTTGTTCGATGCCATATAGGCAGTCCAGGTCTCTAGATAGCCTGCTGTTATCTGTGCACTTACCTTTATAGTATGGTCGGCACTGTTTATGCACTTGCCAGCATTGGTAGTCGCTACATAGCTTGCATTCATTGAACCAGAATTATCTCCGCCCTGCCATCCAAAATCCGTGTCTGTAGTTGATGCTACTATACTTCTGTTTACGCCAGCGTTATATGTTAACGGAATAAGATACTGCCTTGAAGGACCTATATTGCTAGGGCTTACGGTTACTGTTCCTGTAGTCGGTAACGCCGTATAGATTCCCTGTGCAGTAACGTCGTTATTCAGAATGAAATTATTGCCAGTCAAAGTAGCGCCTGTAATATTCCAGTGATCAAAGCCATAACCAGCTGGAGTCTGGTCAATCAACGTCACTTCTGTTCCTTTGTAACCTGAATTTACAGTAGAACCACAATCGATTGTAGTAACATTGTAACCAGTAACTATTCTCGAAAGCATGTGACTTCCATAGGTCTTATTAACATAGTGCTTAGCTGTAAACATTATTTTAGCTTCTCCTTGATCCACGATAAGTCAGTCTGGATTTGTGCCAATTTAGTAGCTAAGTCCAAAGATTTCAATTGTTCCAGTTCGTTCTTCAATACAGCTATCTCAGCCTTCAGATTCTCGTTAGCGTCATCTCTGGACTTCTTGGTAGAATTTCTCTGCAATGCGATAATCAGATAGACTACCGCAGCCGAGACTATACCTACGGGACCCGAATTAAGAAATTGCGTTAGGATTTCTTCCATTGTTTAAGCCTTTCTGTTTATGCCGATGACTTTGTAAACACTTTGCCAGTTAGAACCAGTATTCCAAGAGGTTCCAGTTATATTTTTCCAACCATAATATATTCTCTCCCATTTAGTAGTATTTACACCAGACCACATTGTATAAACTTCATACATTGTATTAGTAGCTAAATTACCGATGAAAGTAGAATTTATTGGCATATATTGTGCTGTTGTTCCGTTTATGACAGGTTCAAATTCAGTACAACCATAATAAGAATTTTGACCGCTAGTATTGTTGTTATGTCCACCATAATATACTTTTATGCTATTGAAGTTCAAAGGTGATTCAGATAAAGATAAGGTTGTTGAACCGTATGTTCCACTCCAAAGCACAGTCTCATTCAATCCCAACGGACTATCAACAGTTCCGTTTCCTGAGAGTGTATTGTCATGCGATACTTCTTGCTGAGTGGCTAGTAAAAAATTATTTGTTGCGATTGCGTTGATTTCACTCATTATGCGTTACCTCCGGAAATTCTGTTGATGCCGATTACTCCACGAATTGTATTGAGTGCGTATGTATCGTTCACTAATACTGAAGCTGTAAATGACGTGCCAGTTAAAGGATAGTTTAATGATTTAGCACTTGTGTTTACTAAATGTGTTGAATCATTAAAAGAAAGATGAACAATAGCAACTTTATAAACGCCCTGAGCCATAGTACCATAATGATGCCAGTATCTTACTCCATCTCCTGATTTATTTTTAAAAAATTCCTCAACCTGAGTATTATGAATTAACTTAATAGATTCAAAGTTTTCAAAAGATTCGTTTAATGTTACGGCTGAAGTACCGGCTGTGCCCGAATACAGCACCGTTTCATCATTGGAAATCCTTACAGTTCCTTCCGATGGCTGTGTAATGGAAATACCCGGACCTGCTTGATATGTTGTGGCACTTGTCTGACCGATAGTGTAAGTGCCTTGTGCGATTGAATTTATTTCACTCATAAACTTTTCTCCTTACGATTTGCGACCGATACCTACAATTTTTGTTACTGCACCAGTAAAGGCTGTCACACCTGTAGTAACTGTATTATTGCTCCATTTTATACCTGGAGAAAAATCAACACTGCTACCATCTGGATTAAATCTTAAATAGAACAATTCTGATAAATAAGTATTTGATGCAATTCTATTAGATTTAGCATAACATAATAATTGTTCATTGTTGTCAATTTGTGGTATAACCGTCAGCCTAGTAATTTGATAACCCATACGAGCAGAATATGTATTATAATCTGGACAGACATAAATGTCCATAGTATTATAATTCCACATAGATTCTGATAACTGAATAGTACCTGTAGTTTGTCTAGCACCACTCCATAGCACCGTTTCATCAACACCAAGTAGCTGAGCAACAGCACTCAAGTTGACGCCCAAAGCGTATTGAGCAGAGTTAGCAGCATGTACCAATGTATCATCGTGAACGAGCCACTGTTTCTCAGCACCATATTGAGCAATAGCAGAACCGTTGTAGCCAGAAATTTCATTGACTGCGTTGTATTCAACAGCACTTTCATTCATCAAGCCAGATGGTAATTCGTCACCTGCTGATAATGGAACACCACTGATTTCTGTAATCTTTCCGTCGCTAATTGTCAAGTCAGTGTTCTGCAAGTATGTATCAGGTACGGCTGTCAAGAAGTTTGCAGAATCTGCTGTAGTCAAGTAACCAGTCATGTCTGCAGTCAACTGATAGTCTGCCAGAGACTGATGTGCAGTCAAGTAACCCGCCGGATTTTCATTCATCGGATAGAAGTTACCAGAATCAGACGTTAACAAGAAGTTTGCACTGTCAGTAGAACTGAGGTAGGAACCAGCATCTTGCTTTGCTGTCAAAGATTCAACAGTCGCATAAGCTGTCATTCCAGTAATGTCTTGCTTACCAGTTAAATCACCAGTTGTTAAATAATTTCCTGAAGGTTGTAAACCAGAAGTTGCAGAAACAATTGAATTTTCCACCCAGCCAGTATAGGCTACGTCAGCAGGTAATCCAGTTAAGTAATTATTCGGATTACTATTTAAAGGATAGTATAAAGTATCTGCACTAGCTTTGTCCAAATAATCTCCAGTCAAAGCTGTAGGAATCATAGCAGTAATATCAGCAGAAACAGTCTGTAATTGCGTATTTGTTGCATAGTCGCCACTTACAGAAATTGTAGTAGTCTGAGCAATTGGGTCATCTGTTAACTGAATACCATTACCTTCAACTAATGTAAAGTCACCGCTTACGCCACCTTGACCAGCAAATGCGGTACCATTATATCCAGTAATCTTATTATTGGAAATTTCAAGAAGGTCAGCACTCATTAAGCCATCTAATGACTGATGAGCTGTTAAAAAAGAACCTGATATAGCACTGAAACTGCTAGTATCATATTTACCGCTAGTAGCAGCGTCGATACTAGATACAACAAAATCTGTTTTAGCATATTCATGTAAGTCAACCCCTGTCAAATAGCCTTGAGAATCTGTCCATGCAGTAGACTGGTTATATGCATTCGCACTGGCGTCGCTTATTTCACTAGACCAGTCCTTACCGGAAATTACATGATCCGTAATGTCTATGTTGTCGCTAGCAGAATACTGTGTCAAGTCAGAACTGTTTATAATGTCTATTGCAGACTGTGCGGAACTGCATGCGCCCGTTAATGAATAGATAGCAGTTACAGTAGTTCCAGAAAGGTGACGTAATTTAATATCGTCCTTGTTAGCTATCATTGAAGCGGTCTTATCTTCGCTTTCTACAGAATACTGTATGCCCTGTTGCGGGTTATCGTCGTCGGTAATTAACTGAATCTGAGCGCTAGGGCTTTGGATAGTTATACCGTTTCTTGTAATGTCATTGAAATGTTCCTGATTCAAGTCAGAAACATAAAGACCGTTAGCATCGAGTATTGCACCCTTGTTACCTGTCAAATTGGTAAACTGTTGTTCAGTCGCATCTAACTGCATTCCTTTCGTATGGGACTGGTCTACCAACGTGATAGCAGAATCAAGCGCGATTTCGTTACCGTCTATTACGATATTGTCACCGGCTACATAGTTAAGGCCAGCACTGAACGCACTTCCGTTATAGCTTGTAATCTGACCGTCTTCGTAACCGAACGCGCTCTCGTTCATAGTTCCAGGAGGCACATCAGTCTGGCCAGAGAAACCGATAATTACTCGTTCTGCGTCGTCCTGAACGAAGTAAAGCGGGTCCTGTACACCGAGCTTTGTAGTATTGGCGCTGATAGCATAAACGTCATTGTTCACTACAATCGGATCTATGCCTTCATAGAGCTGTGTTCCGATAGATTCGCCTTTACCCATTCCAGACGGATAGATGTCTCGGCTGAACTGTTCTTGACCGTATGCGTCAAATACCACTATTGTATAGTTGAAGGCGTCGTTTAAATAAATCTCAGCCATGCCCTGGTCGTCGAGAATTACAGGGTTGGCTATTACTGTTGCGCCATTATGGTCACCATATACGGGTGCCAGCTCAGTTCTGCCTAGCTTATAGACATATATCTTACCGGCAGCTAAAAGGGTGCCATTATATGATTGAAATTGGTTCAGTAAATCTAATGCGAACATGAATTTCCCTTTTATTATAATCTTATATATTTATTACATGAAAAAGACCAAGGTGTCAGGCCCTGGTCTTAATTGTTAGTTGATAATGTATAGATTATTTTTAGTTGTTCCGTTACTCGTAGGTCGAACTATTCGTGCGGCGAACCAGTCATCAAGTTCTTCCATGTCCCTTGTTCCAGTATAGTTAGGATCTAAGTTATTTAAGCAGAACGAAGCATTCGAAATCCATAAATCTCTCCAGTTATATGCAGGCTGTTCGTTATACTGGTAAACTCTATTGTCGTCTGGAAGGTCTTGTCCGTCTTTAGGAGCTATTACAGTACAATGCAGCTTCATGGCATTAGAAGTACAGTATCTTTCTGTCTGTGCGAAACCATATTCTTCCTGATAAGGAAGCCACATTCTTTCTGCTAGGCCCTGAACGTCCAAATAATAGCTTTTTGTTATATAAGGGTCAAGGTTAGTATTGAATGTATAGTGATACTTAGAGTGCAGCATCCATTTAGCGTCGCCGCCGCCCGGACAAGATCCAGTATTTCCTCTTACATAATAATCTGCATTATTCAATACGTCTTTCTGTTTATTGGTCAATGAAGGATCTCTATCAGCTGCTGATCTGGCAATGAATAATGTTCTATAGCTTCTGTTTGCCCAGTAAGGACAGGTTATGCCCTTTGTGTTACCCTGGAAATCGTTATCGACAATCCTTACGTTGTCCCAGTAACAGTTCTTACAGTTATTATCGTTAGCTATCATGGTGAACTTGATAGGTTCAGTCTGGTCGATATTACAGCCTTCTAATGTCAATCTGAGCCAATATTTAGAATCGGCTAAGTAAGGATATATCGAGATATTCGAATTGGTAATCTTACAGTCTACCGCAGTGAAATTCTTCGTATTGATTGTGGCGTTGATAGTAGAACGCAAGAAATTCAATGCAGGGCTATCTGTACTATTATCAGTAGCCTGGTTAATCTGCATGAACCAGTTAGAATCTACACAATTTACAGCACCTTTGGTAAGATACCAGCCACCGATAATATTAGAATTGTTAGATACGTTAAGAGTTCCGAAATTAGACGGCCATTCAGTTATTCTAATATCACAGTGGTTAACCGCCAAGCTACCGTTCTTAATCTTCAGATAGTTTACTTTACTGTCTATCATCGTGACAGGAGAACCGCCGGCTTTACCGACTAGAGCCATGTTGGCATTAAGGTTACGGATAACCAGATATTCAGACAAATCGACGTCGGCATTGGCGCCACATGCATAGTTCTTACAGTCGATATCGGTGTAGCCAGCCTTGTAATAAAGCTTAATCATGTTTTCGACATTCTTGAAATTATCCGCATCCATCGTAACAGTGAAGCCGGAATAAGTATTGAATGTTATATTGTCTGCATCGATAGAAACGAAATACTTGTCAGTAAATTCCATAGCCTGGAATTGACATTTAGAATCCCTGTGCAAGAAGCCACTAGGGCCAACCAACTTACATCCGGTAAACGTAAGGTGATATTCGCCTGTGTTGGTTACAAGGGCTGGTGAACTGTCTGTATAGAACGTGACATTGGTCTGGTTCATATTTGCGACAATTTCGTCGTTAATCCAGTTATGGCCGTCACAGTATTTCTGTTTAGAACTACAACCCCAGAAACTACGTGCATGCTTATACCATGACGAATGAACAGGGCAGTTAGAATCGCTCGGGAAGATATTGCCTATCCAAGTAGTAGGTTTACCCTTAACGTCAATCCAGGAGCATTCTACGGAGTTAATTTTGGTATTAGAGAACAGCAATACCTTCTTGGTGGTTATCATATTGACATCGCCATAATTACCAGGAATCATGAAAATGCCAGGTGCTGTGGCCTTACCGTGAATTTCTCCGATATATGTAGACAATGCGTTAATATTGGCTGTCTGACCAGGATATACGCCATAGTATGAAGATGGAATATATGGACCGTCGAACTGAAGAATCCAACGACCTGTATCAGAAACATCGGAGGCTATGACATAACCGTTATCTGCATCAAGTGTAGAGTTAGGGTCCCAGATATATGTTCTAGGTTCACAGTCGAACTGGTTATGATAACCAATAACTGTAACCTGGCTATTGTATGCAGGGTCGACATCCTTCAATGCCTCTATCCCTGTTACGTTATTGGTTACTTCCGACTGGGCATTATGGCCTGCATAGTAATCCCTGATGAACTGGTAAATCGGGTGGCTGTTCTCGTCGTAGCCCTTGAATGCGTAAACTCTGATATAGGAAAGGCGATCGGAAAAGATTGTCTGTTCCGGTCTTCCTTCCACGTCGAGTATAATCGGGTTCGCAGCGATTACGTATTCATCGTCCGAATAGGTATAGACATTAAGCAAATTATTGGAAACAGGGTCATATACTTCAACCTTGCCCTGTACAAGCGGTCCAATATCGATATCCACGAATACGTCGTGCTGTGATATAATTGGTTGCATTAATTCAGATACCATTATGCGTTCTCCTTAATAATCTTGTTGACTGTCTTAGCGTGAGTCTCGTTTGCCTTGGCGAGCGACTGCTTTGTCTTCGCTTCGGAAACCTTGACCTCGTTATCCGCCTTGATTACGTCGGCCTGTGTCTTCATGGCTTGCGCGTCGAGCTTCATGCCTTCGCGTTCGATTTCCATTTTCTGTTTTTCCTGTTCGTTGGCCATTTCAGCAAGGTCCTTGTCAGACAGTGTGCCTTCGAGCTTATGCTGGAGAATCATCTTTTCGAGCTCGTTGCGGTGCTTGAACTGTTCGAGGGTGAATTCTCTTTCCAGTGCGTAGCCCTTGAGTTCAATCTGTCTCTTGGTGTCTTCGAGTTCCTTGGAAAGCTGTGCAATCTGCATGTCGCGCTGCTTGATTTCCTGGTCAGCCTGGCCTAAGAGTTCCTGATCCTTCATTTCCTGAGCCGTAGGCATCGGTTGCAATATTTCTACGAGGCTTCTGATATACTGGTTATCCTGTTCCACGTTGGCCATGGCAAGCAAAAGCTTACGTTGGTCCTGAGGTTCAGTAAGCAAAGGAGCCATTTGCTGCAAGATTACGCGTGCTTCCTGCTTCAACATGCCTTCTTCAGGTCCCTGGATGCAGTTAATCTTGATTGCGCCATACATAGGCTGTCCGGAAATAAGTTCGAACAGGCACATGCCGGCTACCTTCAAGGAGCTCTTGAGGTTATAGATATACGCCCTGATGTTGTTCTGGAATGTCTTCTGGCTTGTCAATACTTCGGTAGCGCTCTTTTCCACTTCGGATTCGAGGCCTACTGCCGGAATTCCTATTACCGTGTTGACCATCTGTAACGACTGGCTGAACATCTCGCCTACGTCGCCCAACTGGATTTCGTTTGAAAGTCTCTGAGGAGGTTCCAGTTCTCTCTTGCCGTCGCCTGACCACTTGTTATAGATTAAGAGCGGGTTCAACGTCTTGTTGGAATCCCTGAAATACTTTTCGTTGCCTTCTATGGATTCTGAATCGCATAGCCACGTGTTCTTCGGGGAAGTTGCAAGTCTTACCAGAATGTTGGAATATGCGTAGTTGATAAGTTTCTGGAGGCCTTTCATCTGGTTTACGAGGCCTGTCCAGGAAGGTTTACCGTCGATGAACGCACGTTCGCCGAATACAGGGATAACCGGGATATAGGTCATTGGAAGCTGGATAGTCTCTATTACGGAGTTACCGAGCAGCTTGTAGCACATCACTACGCCCCTTACCTTCGTCCAGTAAGTTACGAGCGGCATGTATTCCTTTCTGTCGTATTCTTCTTCGATATCGACTTCTGGGGATTCTATGGACGAGAAATCGACACCGTATTCGTTCTCTACGTATTTTCTGGACTTGAGCTCTACTATTGCCGCGGCTGTGGCATCGGAACCGTTTGTCTTGGAAATATCCGGGTCGAGATATACGTTCGTAAGTTCCTTGACGTTGTATAATACAGGTTCTGGAGAACCGTCGATACTTAGGTCGGTAGTTACCACCATTACACCCAGGCCGAATGAAACGGAAGATTCCAGCGTCTCGATTACCGCTGTCTCGTTGTCAGGGTTTTCCAGGAAATTGATACCGAACTGGTTTAGCATGTCGCTGTTCTTGCTGGTGGCCGTATCTATTACGTTCCACCTGTAGGTACATTCCCTATACGTATTGGAAACTGTGCGTACCGCGTTACGGACTATGTTGAGCTTGTTTGCCGTGCGGTCCTTACCGAGGACTTCTATGTCTTCCTTGGAGTACTGTTCGCCTGAAAGGAACTTCTTATCTTCTTTTATGCGCTCGATAAGGTCCTTGTATTTCTTTCTTGACTTCTTGTTGAACTTCTTGAACTCGGCTATGATATCGGCCTGTTCGTTGTTTACTTCGAAACTTACTGAACTTAATATATCCATCTGTAACCTTTATGGGACATTACTGTCCATCCTGGACAAACCCGTTTGATATATTTATTTCAGTTAAAATACGTAAAAACCCTGGGTTTTTGTGGACCCAGGGTTAGTTTATGGTTAACTAATGAGAAGTAAAAAATATGAAACAAAGAATAGGACTATACGGAAGGAGAATTTAGGAGAAATAAGTCAAAGGAATTTATAACATGGCCTACCGTATAGCCTTATTATTTATTTCACTACAATGTATCTGGTCGTAATTTCATGCCTTTCGTCTATGACTTCTACCATAGGAGGGTTTAACTGGCATGACATAGTAATTCCGGCTTTTCTTTTCCATAGATGATCGTTGTTCATTAACGTCTCGTATATCTTGTTTAGCCTGCTTATAGACTTTACCTTTCTTGTTACTGTTCTCATGTGTATAATATAGTAAATTAAGTCGACTTTGTAAACCTGTATAATTTTTTCTGATTTTTATACACAGTTCAAATGCTTTGCAGCCCCCGAAGGGGTCGCGTGAGCGACGAAAAGAAGTTGAACTGATATATTGTAGTCATGCTTGTCATGGACACGCTTGACCTTTTCTTTTTGGTCGCTTACGCGACTGCTTAGCAGTGAGTTATTTTTTATAACTGCTATGTAAGTTATTGCTTGTCAACGACATGCTTGACTTAGACAAGCTCGTCATTTTCGGATAGATCTCGGCTATGAGCTGCCGAAATCATTTGATCTCGTGGTTTTACGTTATTGCTTATGGTATCGGTCTTGCTGTATACCAGCTACATCAATAACAACCTTAGACGCCGTGTGTAATGTTTGCGAAGCATTACTCGATGGAACAGTTTATCAAGGTTACGTTCAGCCATGTGTTTGGAGTTACGAACTTGTCGCTTGAGCTTATTATAGGTTCCCTCACCTATAACCTGCTATATACTTACCAGTCGCGAGATTATTTCAGTTGCTTTAGAAATGTATTCCCTGGGCCGCTGTTGGATATATAGTTTACTCTCTCTTTAATATGTCTCTTCAGTGAGATGAGCTAGTTGTCTGCGTCAGAGCCTAATAAAAAAGGCTCACGGTGGTTGCAGCACCGTAAGCCCGTTTATCGATAAAAGAAACTCTTTTTCTTAACAAGTATTAGTTCTGCAACAACGTATCTACTTTTATTTATATTGCAAATATAGCAATTTTTGCCTGTTCTGTAAACAAATATTTTACATTTGATATAAAAATTCTGAAAATTCCAGAATAATGCAAAGTTTATTTTACAGTTTTCCAGATAATTGCTATATTTTAACCATGACGACGAAGAACAATTACGTGAACAACGAAAAGCTTGGTGAACTGGTGGCCGAGTACATAATCTCGAATCCCACCGACAGGGGAGAGTGGCTTGACAAATACGAACGTACAATGACGACGAAGCACTCCGAGAAGAACCCGAAAAAGATGGCCGAGACGCTAGAATTCATCCAGTTCAGGCGTGAACTGTACAGTCACGAACGTCCTTTCAACAAGTACGACACAGTTTGCAAACAGCTTATTCCCATGCTGTACGAGATTATAGACGGCCGAATGGCATCGTACAAGATATTCAACGACGACGACATGAGACAGGAATGCATAGTCATGGTTCTAAGGTACATAAACAGGTTCGACTGGAGGAAGAAGACAAGCGCCTTCGCATACATCACGGAAGTCATAACCAATGCCATAAACATGGTCCTCAAGCAGAGGAAGGAAGACAGCCTCGACGGTAACGTAATCCTGGAATCTGAGCTGAACGACAAATACGGCAATCCAGAAACTATAGCCATGTTCAAGGGTCTCGACTACGGTAACGACAGTTACGATTGATTATAGCGAAAAAATATAGATAAAAATCATAAATAAAATGTGTAACGAAAAATTTACTATATTTTCTTACATAAGGAGTTTATCTATATGATCAGAAAAAATATGAAAATGTTATGCAGCGAGGATCCTTCGCTGATAGAAAATTACGATAAGGCGGTGGCAGATACTGAACGTTTATGGGTATGTCACCACAGATTAGAGCTCGACGAAGAGGGCAAAACAGTACATTCCAAACAAGAACTGATAGACATGGGCATGTACTGGAAAAGGCCGGCTTCGGAGCTCATTTTTCTTACTGTCAGCGACCACATGGCGCTGCACATGAACGACGACGCAAGACAGAAACTCAGGGAAGTCCATACAAGATTATGGAAAAATCCAAAAAGGAAGAGAATAATGAGGGAAAAAGCAGAAGAAAAAAGAAGAAACGGTCTTACTCTTACAGGCATAGAACAGAACGCGAGCACCGCGGCATACCGTGAATATCAGAAGCTACAGCACAGGGACTGGTACAGACGTAACAAGGACAGGTGGAACGCCTACAATTACAGACGTAAACTGTTGAAGATGAGCGACGATGAACTGGAGGCGCTCTATAACAAGCACAAGAATAGTATAATCATCGCGATACAGACCGGTTTTACTGACAGAATTCCGAAACTGGAAGAATTCAACAGTCACATCGAAGCCGAAATGCAGAGAAGAAAGGAGGCTAATAATGGGTAACGACTGGAAAATAATCTTTACCAACAAAGCCACCACTCCGGTAGAAGATTTCGACATAATCGACAACACAACGTCTGACCTCGATCACAGGCTATGGAGCGAGATTGCAGGTTTCAAGATAATCTTTGACAAGCTCAACCAGTACAGCGAGGAAGTCAAGAACGGAGTGAGGGACCCTGTAAACAGGTGGCTATACCTTAACCATTACCGTAGAAGGTTCGACGACGACTGTTACCAGAGAATTTACGTTCCGCAGCCTATGTTCTTCCAGTGCTCGCTTGCACAGCAATACGACTATTATCACAATATCGAAGACCTTAAATTATGCGGACAGGCTTTGAAGGAAATGTACCCTACTCTGACTGGCTCGTTCGAACAGACGTTGAACGGCAACATGCTCATTCCGTATATCATAGGAATAATGCCGGAAGGACAGTTCATGGACTACTTCAATTTCTTGCATACGGTGCTCTCCAGGACTCTCGAACTCATGGGCTGTAAAACATACGAGGACGTCATGAAAAGAGTCACAGAAGGCGATTATGTGCGAGAGAACAAGGGCAGGAACAACGATCCAAAGTATCAAGCGAGAATACTCAGTTTTTTAGCAGAAAGATTGGCCACAATGTATTGGAAGAACGTATCTCTGCAGGCTCCGGTTTTTCCGGCTGCATTAATAAAAACTGAAGGAGCTTTTTAATGAGTAAACAAAAAACTAAAGCTGAATGGGTAGCAGAAAAAGGTGAGCAATGGTATTATGAACACATCTATTTAAGATGGAAAAAAGCTCATGAAAAAAGACAACAACAACCCGGTTATCAAGAGATGCGCTCTAAAAAATCTATAGAATCGAAAAAAAGACGTTATGATAGAGATCCGGAATATAAACTAAAAGTTAATAAACATAAAGATTTTGGACATCATAAAAATAGATGGAAAAATTATTGTAAAGAATACTGGTTAATTGAAAATTATGACAAAGCATTAGCTGATAATTTTAAAGGTTGGCATTGTCACCACAGATTAGAATTACATCCTGATGGTTCAATAAGATTTACAAGAGAAGGTTTGATAAATGCTGATTTATATGTAAATCGTCCACCAGAAGAACTTATATTTTTAACAATTTCCGAACATAGCAAATTACATGGAGTAAATAGACATAAGTATGAATAAAGATATCATTTTAGCAATAACACCAGAAATGGGTGGTGGCGGTGGCTGCTATTGGCACAGAATTCAAACAATGGCAGATCATATTAATGCAACTCCTGCGTATGGAACAAAAGTAATAGTTTCACCAATGCCTATACTTGATGGTAATATATTAGCTAGATGTAAATGTATTTTATTCCAGAGACCATGTGGGCAGCCAATGTTAGAATGGATTAAACGTTATAAAGAATTGCAGCCTAAATTTGGATATAGCTGTGTAGCTGAGATCGATGACGCCTGGTGGTCCATAATTCCAGATTATAATATGAGCTCTTTACAGCCTAGGCCATGGGATTTGATAGAAAATATTTTTAAAGAATCATTAAAATATCTTGACAGAATGATTGTAACTACTGAATTTATGCGCCGTAAGCTTAACAAGGATTATAATTACTGGAATGTAAAAGTTATCGAAAATGCAGCTCCTAGGAGCATGTACAGTGCTAATAAGAAAGACTTTTTTAGAGACAAACCATTATGTATTATTCCTTCTGGCATGCAACATTATAGAAGTCCTCAACCGTTATCACAACAATTTCCTGCAGGTGTAACAGCTTTACGAGGAGACTATACAGGTCAATGGCCAGAGTTCTTGATAAAAGAAATTAGAGAACAAAAAATACAGCTTCATTCTATGGCAGACAAGCCTTATTTTCTGGCGCCAGTTCATGACATGATTGAAACTTCACCATGGCAAGATACACCTAACTATGCAGCTTTTATGACACGTATGCAACCTGATATTATATTGGCTCCATTACAAGAAAATGATTTTAATAGGGCTAAATCAAGATTAAAATGTGCTGAAGGCTTTGCAATAGGCTCTATAGTAATAGGTAATGTATTTGAATATTCACCATACGAAGTACTGCATCCTTATTGTCAAGTTCCAGTAAATCCTACAATGGAACAACTTGAAACTGTTTTCAAGAATGTAAAAGAACACTGGAAGGAAATTATCGAATATCAATATGACTGGATTAACAAAAATGGTGAATTCATGGAAAGTACAGACCATATTAACAAATATCTTACTGCTTTAACCGTACCTAACCAGAGGTTCATTTAATGAATTTCGAAGATTATAAAGAAAACATGAAAAGAATAGGGATAGCCATAGAGCTATTCCCTCTTCTCGGTTTTCCTAATGTAAAGTTTACGATGGTAAGGGCACAGTGTGACAGCATTGTTGACCTTAGAAGATATTACAAGTATTCTCTATGGCAAAACGACGAATGCAAGTGTTCAGTATGCCTGGAACCTTTTGACGACTGTGACGAATTTGCAAGGGCTAAACTTATTAACTATTACTTAAGGAACAAAAAATGAAGACACGAGATAAAATAGATTTGGGATTCCTGATTATAGAGGCGGTAATGTTCATCGCTAATATCTTCAAGAAAGAAAGCAAGACAAAATACAAGCCGACAGACAATGGCGTAGATATCCGGGAAAACTGGAAAGACGAGGATATTCATAACGGTTGACTGAAATAAAAATAACTTATACAGAGGATTGACATAGGTCAGTCCTTTTTCTATATTGTAACACGTAAACAATCAACTAATGAGGAAATAAAAATGACTAAATTTACCAAGCTTCTCAGTGACCTTCAGATTGATAATAACTTCCTTAAGCAATATATGTCTGCAAAGAATGATGAATCTTCTGATTATACAAAGGACAGAATGCTTATTGAATTCGGTAAGAATTGCAAAGTAAAGTTGTCTACACTTAATCGTATTGTAGAAGATACAAAGTTTGCATGCAGGAAATACGGTGAAAGTAACTATCCTAAGTATGAAGCTATTAATTCTCTCGCTTGTGCTGCTGCATGCCAGGTATTCTGTGAAATGCATGAAGCATATAAAGCTGGTCGTGTAACTGATGAAGAATGGATTAAGTTTGGTAAGAATGCATAAGGAGATTAACAATAACGGTTGACTGTTAAATTATTTCCTCTAGTTGTAGATTGACGCTTGTCAATCCTTTTTCTATATTACTTTATGTAACGAATAACAAAGGAGCTTAAAATGATTATCAACAAGATTACTTCTGCTTTTAACGGCTGGGAATATGGCCTTACGATTGCCGAATACAAATGCGAACGTAGCTGGCTTACTGATAGGCTTAATAAAGATTTTACTGGTGTAAGATATGCTTCTGCATACCCAGTATTTAAAGTTAAAGAAGGTGAACTTGCTGGTGAAGTTTATGAAGATCCTTCTGAAGAAAATCTTGATTCGGATGACGTTGAAGAATGTGGCTGGTGGGGCTGGGGTTATGATGCAGAGGAACCTGTTGAATTGAAGGATAAAACTGAAGCAATCAAGTTCCTTGTAAATGAAGGTAAGCGTTTGGAGCTTTGGTAATATGAATAAAGAAGAATTTATTGCCAGATATGGCGAAGAAGCATACGAGAAACGTAAAAAATATGCTAGGGAATATCATCGTAAAAATGATGTTACCAAGAAAGAAGACATGATCGCTAAATTCGGCCAGGAATGGTACGAAAACCGTAAAAAAAAGTCTAGGGAACTGAATGCTGAAAGGCGTAAAGAAGAAGACGTTGAACATAGAGAAAAACGACTTAGAGGCCTAAAAGAATACTCAATATCATACAGTAAGACATACTTTAGTGATCCTATTAATAAGATTAGGGGATTACTGCGCACAAGGATGCGCGCAAAGAAAAACCATAATCGCGGGGTGTCACCGGATGAAGCCATGACCTTGCTCGTACAAAAAGCAGAAAAAGATGGCTGTCCAGAACTTCTAAATATGGACTACATGATGGAACGCTTCCATATAAACTGCAAGTGTGGTTTGGTCTACGGCAATCTTGAAATTCTGAAGTATTTCTATAGGTTGATGCAGATTAAGGCGGCTAAGAATGAATGTTTTACAGACAGTGATAAAGAGTTATTGCACTATTTCAGAAACTGGAAAGTCAATGTAGATATCCCTGGCGAGTTGTTCCTTGACAATGACTGGATCATAAATGTCGCTAATCTGGATATGGCATATGTCGAGGATATGATACGCAATACGCGAGGTCTCGATTTACTGCTGACTGAAGAAAAATATCTTGAGATGAAAACATTGACAACAGAAGAATAATTTGCTATATTACAATCATAAAACAGAGGAATTAAAAATATGGCTAATCAAACAAAAATCTTTGACAGAATTAACTCGTTTGCAGAGTATAAGAAGAAAATGACTGACTATGAAAACCAGATCGTTAAGATGATGATCGGGCAGGAAGGAAAACCGATTCCGTGTCACGTTATGATTGTGTCCGGTGATAAGGGTGTTGGTAAGACGTATAAAGCTGAAGAACTTCTTTCCAAGCAGACAATCCGTAACTGGGAAATTGTCAATTCATCTATGTCCGCTGTGCAGCTCTATAAGTTCTTGTGGGAACACAACGATGCAATTGTTGTTCTCGATGACGTTAACTCCATTATCCAGGATAGCAAGGATGGTGCATCTCTTCTAAAGGCATGTACTGAAACCAAGCATGTCAGAAAGCTCAGCTGGCAGAAACAGAATGCCAACTGTATTCCGGTGCACCGTTATGGTCTCGATAACAATTCTGCAATCCAGACCAAGATGGCAGAAATGACCACTTTGGATCCGAAGCTCGAGAAACGCTATCTTGAAGGTAAGTGTTTTCCTGACACGTTCTTCTTTACTGGTGCATTGATTATCTTGACTAATAAACCTTTGTCTATTATCGACAAGGTAACTGAAGGAGCAGTGAGTAACCGTGGATGGCATCAGGAAATGCTGTTCAGTGTTGACGGAGCTGTAGACCTTTTGCGTAACTTCGCATCGAATATGTCGACATTCAACGATGTGGAACTTACACAGGAAAGTGTTACCAAAGCAGTTAATTTTCTTTGCAATGATGAAGCTGTTAAGTATTACAAGACAAACGGTAAAATTCCTACCATTAGAACGCTTGGCAAGGTTGCTGTTGCTTGCGAATACGGTCTTCCGTTAGATACAGACGCACTAATTAACTATACTGAATGTCCCGCTTACTAAGGAGATTAACAATAACGGTTGACTGTTAAATTATTTCCTCTTGTTGTGGATTGACGTTTGTCAATCCCTTTTCTATATTACTTTATGTAACGAATAACAAAGGAGTTAAAAATGACTATGGCTGAATATCAAGAAATGCTGATTAACGAAATCGATGCAGGTAACATAGAAACCTTCACACAGATGCAGAAGTGTCTCCGTGAAAACAAATACGATCCGGAAAAAGCTTACAAGGCCTATGTAGAGAAAGCTCTCGAAACCGCCAATGTAACGCCTGAAGCTAACTATGAGGTCACTGAAGACCTGATTGCCTTTGGTGTCTAGTCAAGACCAAGGATGATCTTATATAGCTCATCCACGGTTTTGTAATTTGGAGATTCGGTAGTAGCCTTTCTGCCTTCGTTAACAGACTTGTTCATCGAAGTTCTATAATTATATCCCAGTTCACCAGGTTTTACTTGATTCATAGCCTGAGGTTCTGTAACGTTCTTATAAAGATTTACGTTTTTTCCTTCTTTTAATTTTAACGGAGATATACCAGTACCAGATGGATGTAGCTTATGTAATGTCTTATTGACAGGATCTATAAGTTCATCATAATTACTCAATTTATGTCTTGTCATATTGGCGTCGGCTGTATGTTCGTTAATCCATAACGGGCCATTATCGCCTTTGAGATAAACCATATTGCCGTTATTGTCTCTTCCGAAAGCTTTACCTTTTATATTATGACCAAGCCAGTTACCTACACCGTATGCGTCATCATATTTTTTAGACTCGGAAGCATCGACTTTAGTTTTTTCAATAGGCTTATCAGTTAACGTCTGTCTGGCATTATCCAAATCAAATCTGCCTTCACTTGCAAGACTTTCCAAACGTGCCTGGTTTTCCAGGTTACTCATGGCGTTAATTACAAGTTTATCCGCATCAGCTTTAGTAATTTCGCCTTTTTTGACAGCTTCTCTTAATGTAGATTGTAATTTATGAATTTCTGCCATCGATTCAGGTCTTACAATATAATTTTGCTTAGATTTACTTAATTTAATTGGCAATGCGCCCAATGCCTTAGCAGGTCCACCAGGTTGAGAACCAGCCAATGCGAATTCTTTTGCAGCCATTTCAAAATCAGGTTTTTCACCCTTCAATAAAGGCTTTATGAGAGAGCTGTAAAACGGCCAGTTCTGTGCTTCTTTGTCGATAGAACTAGTAACAGGACCTTCAGGATTGTCATGAAATTCCTTTAAAAATGCAGCAAACGGAAATCCAGCTTCTACCAATCTACCTAAAAATTCACTTTTACTTTTAGGTAAATTGAATTTTATTATCGGTTCACCTGGTTCTGGTTGACTGAAAACATTTTCTATATCTGACATAGTTTACAATCCTTTTATAGTTTATTATATTTATTAAGTAATCAATAAAGGAGTTAAAAATGAATACTGGAAACGCTAAATTAGACGCAATCATGGGTATAGGATTGATAGCATCTTTCGTAATTGCTGCAACATTACCTTTAATCGGATTGGTTTGTGAAAGCATCGAAGATTGGTGGCAAACAAGAAATAAAAAAGAGGACTAATGTCCTCTTTCTTAATTCCCGAATATTTCTTCGATTGTGTAGTCCTTTTCCCATTGTTTTGGTAACTTAGGTTTACCTACCATATTTGGGTATTTTTTATGCAATGAATAAATACGTTCTAACAGCTGTAATTCCGGATCGTTTTTGACGTCAGGCTTTTTCTCAACTTCAAGATTTACCTTATCTTTAACGAATGGAATGCCCTGTGCAACTGCATTAACCATAGTTCCACCGTATTTAGTCTGACCCTGTAAATTAGTTGCATAATCAGCAGCCATTTTACCAAGGTCACTTTCACCGAATTCTTTTACCTTCGCTGCTGCCCAGTTAAACTTAGATTCCTTGGCTTCTTTACCAGTAATAAGAGCAAGATCTTCTGCTGATATTCCTTCTGTAGCTGGCTTACCAGTTTTTATGTTTTCACGTAACTTCTGTATTACCTTAGCTTTTCTTTCTTTAGGAACTTCAGATTCAAGGTATTTTTTAAGATTTTCGTTCATTCTCTTGAAATCAGGATTTAACTTACTTATATCGTCAAGTATCTCCGGAAGTCGTTCCATATTTGCATTTGCAGATTCTGCCTCAGGACCCCATTGCTTGCCTCTAATTAAATCCTTGTTCTTGAGATAGAAGGCATAGTCTTCTTGTGAAATTACAGGTCTGAACGATAACTCGGCTTCGTCAGTTATCTCTAATTTTTTACCATCTTTACTGAACTTGTAGAACTTCTCGCCTTCGTTAAACGCTGCGCCGTTCTTTAACTTGTTTTGAATGTCTCGTGCCTTGTCAGCAGATTCATTGATAGTAGTCTGTGCTACTCTTCTCTGTGCTTTCTGTATATCCTTTGCACCTTCCTTGACTGCCTGTTTAGCACTTTCTTCAAAACCTTGTTTTGTTCTTGTTCCCCATCTATAGAAGCCCTTAAGAGCATACGGAGTAGCGACGTTAGTCAATGTCTCTGCAGTAGCTTCCTTTGCAGCGTCTTCGAGCGGACGGTCATTTAATACCATATTAGCACCGGCACGAGCAACAGGAGCCGTATATAATTGAGCACCGAACTTAGTAGGAGAAGCAGCCATCAATGTATTGACACCGACGTCTGCAGCCAATGCTGGAGCCAAATCGCCAAAACCTTCTATATTTTCGTAATTATTACGTGCATATTCCTTAGCTACAGGAGTTATAAAGGTAGTATAAAGGTCGTCTGACCAAATTTTATCGAGTGCTTTGTTATGTTCATATTTAGCAAGCTTGTCGAGGAATTCCTTACGTTCGTTCTTGTCGTTATAGTCATAACCATAATCTTTTGCAAGTTCACGCATTTGTTCGAAGTCATAACCCTGAGAGAATGCGTCGTCAATAGACAAGTCTGATAACTTGTCTATTTCAGGAATATCGGACAATTGGCCAAAGAAACGCATCTTGTCCATTTCGATTCTTGCTTGTGGATCGGTCCAGTTGTCTTCACCTCTTTCAGCTAATTCAGCTTCCTGGTGTTCAAGTTCTTCAAGGTCAGTCCAATGACTGAGTTCTTCTTGAAGCTTGTTGAATGCACTAATCTTGTTATTGATACCCTTGGCATCCATGGCATTGTTCCAGATATTCTTTAACATCTTGGCATCAGTGTCATTCTTGCCATACCACTTGTTCAAATTAGCAAACAAGCTTGACTTGTGCTTCTTTAAATAAGAGTCTATCTGGTCTATTGTATTAGCCATTATTATTTCCTTTTACTAGGTTTTGTGCCTGGTTTCTTTTGAACTGGATTGTGTGCGTTCATAGCCTTAATAAATGCCTGACGATAAGCTGGAATATCATGGAATTCAGGATGTGCCTGCCATTCATTCCATACTGCATCCTTATATGACTTAAGGTTATTTGCAAAACCACCAGCATCAGCCTTCTTGTCATAAAGGTCAGTAATGTTTTCAAAGTTAGTATAAGAATTCTGTAACTGGACAGACGGGAGTTCGCCAGCGAGTTCAGCTTCCTTACGAGTAATCATTTCGATTGGAACGCCAGCATTCTGTGCCTTTGTTTTTAAACCGGCCAAGGTATTAAGATATTGCTGTCTCTGTTCAGGAGTAGTTTCCATTCCTATACTCATAGTAGGCAATGTATTAGTTACCTCATTAAGAACAGCTTCTCTAGACTTTTGTTCTTGTAATGCCTTTTCAGCTTCAGTTCTTTTCAATGCAGCTTCTTGCTGTGCCTGCTGTGCAGCGAGATTTTCGTCATGTAATTGTTTAGCCTGATCTTGACCGAGTTTCCATCTGAATATAGAAGTAGGATCCTGATTATTGATACGCTGAGCGTCAGCCACTGCGGCTTTTTCAAAATCGCCTTTCTTTATGGCGTCTGCTACTTCCCTGTTCTTGGAGAAGTCATAAACCTGTGTAGCGAACTTAAATGCGTTCTGTAAGCCTTCACGGTCTTGTTTCTGGTTTGATTCAATCTGTGGAAGAAAATCACGCACGCCGAATACTAAGCTGGTCGGGGATATAAAGTTATTTGTCAATGCCATTGTAAAAACCTCTTGTATATTTATTTTAGATTTTGTGAGCAGCTCCCCATGAACCGGCTATCTTAGTATTAAGATTTCTACCCAAAGAACCACCTCTCAATAATTTCAGAACTTCCTGTGCAGCTTCCTGAACAGTGTTCCCGCCTCTATATTCGTAATATTGACCGCCACCCTTAGGACCGTTACCGTTGAACTTTACGCCTATATTGTTATTAGGTAATATCTTAAGCTCAGATATTACAGAAGATGACGGAGTTAAAGGTCTTCTTGGTTTTCTGTCTTCCTTAGGATTCCACTTGACGAGATTCTTTTCGATTTGCTTACCCATCATTTCTCTAACCGCAGGCGGATATTGCATTGCAGCTAGATACTTATTGAGGGCATCATTGTGTTCTTCCTGAGTCTGTGCTAGTGCGGCTTCCGCTTCTGCAGCATTGAAAAGGGCGTTTCCCTGAGCAGCACCAGGAATATACACCATTTCATAATCAAACGGTGTAGCGACATTATTTGGCAATATGTCGTTAATAGGAGCCATTGGCCCGAATACCTGTGCTGTTCTTGCTGCCATTAGCGATTACCGAATACAGAATTGATTGTAGGAAATTGCTGTTGCTGTTGCTGAATCTGAAGAGGTGTCTGCATATTATTTTGAAGATTCTGCAAATCCTGGTTTTCAGATTGTGCTTTCTTTTGAGCCATAGAAAGTGCGGCCATAATTAATGGAACCATCTGTATATCTCCTTATCCGAAAATTTTACCTAAAAGTGATTTATTCTGAGACATCTTGTTAGCTGCCTTTGCCTGTGCGATTTGAGCAGCGTTCTGAGCAAGCATAGAATTGTTATTTGCAAGACCCTGGGTATATGTACCGAAAGCATTCAAAGTATTATCCTGTGCATTCTGTGAGATACCGAGCAAGTCCTTGTTCTTGTTA